>Ga0172377_10008384_pt1 | contig 10604 bp, 10 predicted proteins | sample Pumphouse3metaG_FD_119749 | JGI IMG/M metagenome (GOLD analysis project Ga0172377, IMG submission 119749) | Leachate microbial communities from a municipal landfill in Southern Ontario, Canada - Pumphouse #3 metaG | ecosystem: Engineered > Solid waste > Landfill > Unclassified | place: Canada... | reverse complement strand
TTCATTATACGGATATGAAGCTGGTTAATTATAATGGTCGAATCCAAAATATATATTCAAACCTCTTACAATTGAGGCGGCATAATTTAAACCTCATTTCTTCTAAACTTGCTTCGTTGAATCCCAATCAAGTTTTGAAGAGAGGATATGCTTTGGTAGAGCGAGATGGAATCGTTATCGATTCTTCTAAACTTATCGAAGTCAATGATGCCCTTGATATTTCCTGGTTTGATGGAAAGGTTCGCACAAAAGTAACACACAAGGAGGAATCCAATCATGGTAAATAAAGAATCTGTAAACTTTGAGACTGCAATGAAACGTTTGGATGAAATTGTCAAATTATTAGAAGAAGGAAAAGTCAGTTTAGATCAATCTCTATTGCTTTTTGAAGAAGGAGTAAAACTTGTAAAAGAATGTGATACACAATTGAGAAAGGTCGAGCAAAAAGCTGCTAAAATTCTTGAGGGTGAATCTTTAATAGATTTTGATGTCAAGGAATAGATATGCGAACACTAATTGAAATAAAAACTGAATTCAATGATTATCTCGATCAAACATTGCCCAATCGTAATGACTTAGAAAAAGGCATTCGCTATGCAATGCTCGAAGGTGGCAGCCGCTTTCGCCCGTTATTATTTTTATCAATCATTGAAACATTTGGATTAGATGCCTCTCGATACTTTTCTATTGCAGTTGCTATCGAGATGGTACACGCATCTTCTCTAGTACATGATGATCTTCCAGAAATGGATAACGATGAAATCCGAAGAGGCATTCCAACGGTTCACAAAGCTTTTGGCCATCCACAAGCCCTACTCATTGGCGATGCAATGCTTGCAAATTCATTTCAATATATCGCAATGAACAAACTATTGCTCGAGACAGAGAAGGTTAGTCTGATCCGAGCATTATCTGAGGCATCCGGCTCAGAAGGTTTGGTTCTTGGCCAGTACAATGAACTTGCAAGCGAAAAGCCCTCACTTGATGAATTGAATGCGATTCACCACTTAAAAACCGGGAAGATGTTCGAGTTGAGTGTGCGGGCTGCGATGATTGTTTCACACCGAAGAGGAAATAATGGAGAATGGTTATATTTTAGTAGCTTATTAGGCGTTCTTTATCAAATAAAGGATGATTTTATGGATTTTAAAGAAAACCATGATCAAAAGATCGAAACCTATGTATCAATAGTTGGTGTAGATCGTACAAAAGAAATATATCGTGAGAAACGTGACTCTTTGTTTAAGTTAGTTAAGCAACTCGATTCCAATGGATCTTTGCTAAAAGATTTGCTAGAAACAATGTTCTTGTAATTATTAGGGGGATTAACAATGCGGCTTGATCAAATTCAAAATCCAGCTTTTCTAAAGGATTTATCCATTTCTGAATTACGCGATTTATCACATGATATTCGCAAAACTATTATAGAAACGGTTTCCAAAAAAGGCGGTCATTTATCAAGTAATCTTGGCATAGTTGATGTAACAATTGCGCTACATCGCATTTTTAATGCTCCCAAAGACAAATTGATTTTTGATGTGGGGCATCAATCCTATACTCATAAAATTCTAACTGGCAGATATGAGGGGTTTGTAAATTCATTACGCGAATTTTCTGGAATTTCTGGTTACCAAAAGCGTAATGAAAGTGAGTATGATTGTTATGAAGCTGGTCATTCTTCAACATCCATATCGGCTGCCTGTGGCTTTGCAGTTGCCCAGCGCTTGAAAGGTGAGACAGATCAAATTGTCGCAATCATTGGAGATGCCTCAATTACATCGGGGATGGCATTAGAGGCACTCAATAATTTAGGAATGATGAAAGAAAAAGTGATTGTCATTCTCAACGATAATAATATGGCTATTTCAAAACCAGTAGGTGCAATATCACGACTTTTTTCTCGCCTTAGAATCAGTAGCCCATATACTAGTACAAAAAGTGTTTTCCGAAAGATGCTTTTAGCAACCGGTGTAGGAAGGTGGTTAATTACTTATTTGCGAAAATTGAAAAATGCAATTCGCCGTTTTATTGTTGGAACGACATTGTTTGAAAAACTTAATTTAGAATATATTGGGCCAATCGATGGCCATAATTATAGAGAAATGTTAAGGATTTTTAATGTTGCAAAAGAAAGGCCCAATTCCGTAGTTGTTCATGTCATAACAAAAAAGGGACAAGGCTATCCTTGGGCTGAAAATGATGCTGATGGGAAATGGCATGGAGTTAATGGCTTTAATGTCGAAACGGGCATTATGGATGGGCATTGTTCGAAAGACGAAGTATCTTGGAGCGAAGCGACTGCGACTATTGTGGAATCTCAAATGGGAAAAGACCCATTATTAACAGTAATTACGCCTGCAATGATTGAAGGAAGCAAGTTGAGTTCGATTTTTAATCGTTTTCCTGATCGCAGTTATGATGTTGGTATTGCCGAACAGCATGCTGTAACTTTTGCTTCAGGCATTAGTGCTGAAGGTGCACACCCTTATGTCTGCATTTATTCCACGTTTTTACAACGATCCTATGATCAATTACTTCATGACTTTGGAAGAATGAAACTACAAGCAGTCTTTGTCCTCGATCGCGCAGGGTGGGTTGGGAAAGATGGAGCAACTCATCAAGGAATATATGATGTTGGAATGCTTAAGACAATTCCTGGATCAATTATTGCAATGCCAAGAGATTATCATGATGCACAGTTAATTTACGAAATTGCATTTCAATATCAGTCGCTATTTTTTATTCGATTTCCTCGAGAAAATGTTTCGATTTCCAATAATCCAATTCAGCATCGAGAGAGCATAACAATTGGTAGTTGGGAATATCATCCATCCTCCGAATTATCGACCGAAACAATTATAGTTACTGGCCCAAATTACTGGAATGTTCTCAATTATATTACTACACATAATTTCAAGTATAATCTTGTTTTTGCTCGTTATTATCAACCTATCGATGATTCATTGATTAAACAATTGTTTTTAACAGAAAAACGACTTTATATTTATGATATTTATGCCGATGAAAAGGGGATTGCGGAGTCTATTTTTGCTCTAGCAAAGAAAGAAAACTATAAAGGCGCTATCAATGCTTTCACTTTGCCGTCCGATTATATTGAACAAGGTGACATTTCTTCATTATATCGTTTTTTACACTTAGACTTAGATACTGTTATAGGGGAGATAAAATCCCTTTCTTCAGGAATATAGAAGTATGACTATACGTCTTGATTCCTATCTTCATCTTCATCAAATGACCGATTCACGACAACAGGCTCAACGAACTATTCGTGATTGTCGCGTCATTGTTAATGGAAAAATATGCACTAAAGTTGCACAGCTTATCAGTGAAGGCGATAAAATCACAATTCTTGAAAGTACACAACCCCAGTATGTATCGAGAGGCGGTTATAAACTTGAAGCTGCAATTAAAGCATTTTCTTTAGATTTTTCTAAAAAGGCAGTTCTGGATATTGGGGCCTCAACTGGAGGATTCACAGATTGTGCATTACAGCATGGTGCATCAAGTGTTGTTGCTATCGATGTAGGGAGTAATCAAATTCATCCGTCTTTACGAAATCGAAGTGAAGTCGAAATTATTGAAAATACAAATTTTCGATCATTCAATAACAAGGATTATTATCATAAGTTTGATATAGTAGTTATTGATGTATCTTTCATATCTCTAATTCGTATGCTCGAGAATCTTTCAAATTATCTTTCTGAAAATGCAATTATTGTAGCCCTTATAAAACCTCAGTTTGAAGCGGGACCCGAAGCGGTGGGGAAGAATGGGGTTGTAAAAGGCAAGATTAAACACGAGAATATTATTGAAAAAGTGATACTGCAAGCTAATAATAATGGATATTCTCTGCTTCGTTTGCATTATTCTCCTCTTCGAGGAGAACGAAATGGGAATATTGAATTCCTGGGTCTTTTCTCAAATAGAAAAAACGCCCCTTCTAATTATTCTGTTCGGTCTACCGTAGAGCAAGCCTACAATTATTTTAAGGGGGCTGAATGACATGCTACGACAAATATCAATTCAAAATTTTGCAATTATCGATGATTTGTCTATCGAATTTTCGGATGGATTCTCTGTGATTACTGGTGAGACTGGAGCAGGTAAATCAATCATTATTGAAGCTTTAGGGTTAATTGTTGGTGATCGTTCAAATGCATCCATGGTTCGCCATGGAACGGAGCGCGCTGTTGTTGAAGGGGTTTTCCTTCTCAATGAACACCAGCTTTCTAACTTAGATTCGATATCATCAATCACTGAACCCACCATGGTTGTATCACGAGAGATTGACAAAGATGGGCGTTCAACCGTGCGGTTAAATGGGCGGATATCTACATTAGGAACAATACGATCTATCATGAAAGAAGTAATCGATATCCATTCACAGCATGATAATAATGCCCTGCTTGATCGAAAAAACCATTTAGAATTATTGGATCGATATGGAAGTGAGACAATCCAGCCCATTCGAGATCAATATTTGGACATTTATCACCAACACAATGATGTTGTTCAGCAAATTCGAAAACTTGAGTCTACTGAGTTGGATAGAGACCGATTGGATGTCATGCGTTTTCAATTAAAAGAAATTGAGGATGCAAATATACGCGAGCATGAATTGGAAGAGTTGGAGGAAGAGCACAAAAGAATTCAATCTTATGAAAAGATATCGCAAAAAATGGAAGTAATTCAGGATTCTTTAGAAGGTGAATATGGTGCAAAAACTTCGCTATTCAGCGCAAAAAAGGCTCTTGAAAATCTTTCTGATGATACTAAGTTTATGGAGCTTAGCAATCGTCTGTCTGACTTATATTTTAACTTAGAGGATTTTCTTGATTCAATTCATTCAATTTTTGATAGCATTGACTTTGACTCTCAACGAATGAATATCATTCAAGATCGAATCTATGAAATCAATCGACTACGAAGAAAATTTGGAAGTAATTATCACGATATTCAAGAATTTCGTGATAAGTTAGAATCTCAGATTGAAAGAAGCAACCTATTTGAAGTGAAAATGGCAGAGTATAAAGAAAAACAACGATTGTTGTTATCTGCTTTGGTGGAAAAAGGGAAAGAGCTAAGTAAAGCAAGAAAATTAACAAATATAGCGATGAGTAAAGACATTGAACAAGAACTTTCAGACCTTCATCTAAAAAACTCAACATTTATTGCTAATTTTTTGGAGAAAGCAGAACCTGATTCTTCTGGAATTGATGAAATAGAATTTTTTGTTAGTTTAAATCCAGGTCAACCTCCGAGACCATTAATAAAGGTGGCATCTGGGGGAGAAGTCTCAAGATTAATGCTGGGATTAAAAGTTGTTTTAAGCCGGTTACTTGGGATTAGCACAATTATATTTGATGAAATTGATACTGGATTAAGTGGAACCACAGCTTACTCTGTCGGTGAAAAGATGAATAAAATGTCCTTGTCCTGCCAAGTAATAAGTATTACTCATCTTACTCAGGTTGCCTGTCAAGGTCAAAACCATTACAAAGTTGGCAAACTAATTAAAGCAGGAAAAACATACACCGAAGTCATTCTTCTTAATGAGAATAATCGAATACATGAAATAGCAACTATGTTATCAACAGATAGCAAGCCAACAGAGACGACCATAAAAATGGCCAAAGAACTACTAAAAGTCGAATAATAGTATAAAAACAGTTGTAATAGGGGTTGATATATATGTCCCGCATCATCCTACATATTGATATGAATGCATATTTTGCATCATGCGCGCAGGTCATTGAACCAAAATTTCAAGGTAAACCTATAGCAGTTGGTGGGAAAAGCAGCAGATCAATTATTACTACCGCATCTTATGAGGCTCGCAATTTTGGCGTTCATTCGGCTATGCCAGTTTTTCAAGCGAAAAAGCTTTGCCCAAGTTTAATTATCGTATCTCCGGATTTTCGTTTATATGAGTTTTTTACTCGTAAATTTATTGATATTATAAAAAGGTTCTCAGATATTATTGAACTTGCAAGTATCGATGAATGTTATGTTGATGTTACTCATAAAATATCAATCAATGATAATCCATTTTCTTTTGTTAAAAGTATACAAGATGCAATACTAGATGAGACGGGACTAAAATGTAGTATTGGTGTAGCACCCAATAAGTTTCTTGCAAAAATGGCAAGTGACATGAAAAAACCTTTTGGTATCACAGTTCTTAGAAAAAGAGATATTCCAGGCATGCTTTGGCCACTAAAAATAGGTGATATGTATGGAGTCGGTAAAAAAACTGCGATATTCTTTATGGATATTGGGATTCAAACAATTGGTGATTTTGTCCATTATAATGATCAGGCATATTTAAAAAGTAAACTTGGGAAAATGTATGATGTGCTTATAAAATGGGCAAATGGTAATGATGAATCCATCGTTCATACAGAATCTTCAGATGCAAAGTCCGTTGGAAACTCAAGAACTTTTTCTCATGATACAACTGATTATCAAGAAATCAAAGAGATGTTCTCAAAACTTGCTAAAAGTGTGTCCCGACGTGCCCAAAGAGATGAACTTTTTGGAGTAACTATTTCGATTACAATTCGTTATTATGATTTTAGAAATTCCAATCGGTCTCTGAGTATCGATGATCCAACAAATGATTACGAAATAATATTTATGAATGCAATGAGAATGTTTGATCAAAATTATCAAGAAGGGCGACCTATTCGATTATTAGGAATTACACTTCATAATGTCGCAAAAATCGATTCATTTGCTAAACAACTATCAATCTTTGATCGTGAAACAATTCGTAGCCACCGAAAAGTTGATCAAATTGTCAAAGAAATCAATCAAAAACTTGGCAATAAATCAAAAGTTATGATTGCAGCAGAAATGATAGGTGATTTCGATGAATGAAATATCTAATTTTTTGGAATCAAGATATTTTGATAAAAATTATGCAAATAATACGATTAAAACTTATGAGCGTGCGTTAAAGAGTTTTTCTAATTATCTTGTTAAAAATAACACATCCCTATTAGAAATTGAGCCTATTCATATTCGAAATTACTTGGCAGAATTAGGAAAGCAAAATTATGCGCGTCGAAGCATTATTTTGACCTTAAGTGTGATAAAATCATTTTATAAAGAGGTTTATAAACAGAATTTAATTGATTATAATCCATCTGATGTTATAGATTTTCCCCATAAATCCTTTACTCTTCCAGTTTTTTTAGAACAAGAAGAGGTTATTAAATTGATGGATGCAGTACCTCTTGATAGCTGTAATGGAATACGCGACCGAGCTATTTTGGAAGTCTTATACTCAACTGGAATGCGAGTTACTGAACTAGTTCGATTGACCATCAATGATTTAAACCTTCAAGAAGGAACCGCAAGGTGTATTGGAAAAGGAGACAAGCAGAGAATTGTTATGCTAGGTGAGTATGCAATGGAAACACTTGCTCAATACTTAACTCAAGTTCGACCTAATTTAATCCTTCACGATTCAAAGAATCACCCTAGACAAGTTTTCTTGTCTCACAATGGACGAGAATTATCAAGATCTTTCATTTTTCGGATGATCCGAAACTATGGGGTCAAAGCAAAATTAAATAAAAAGGTGTCCCCTCACATGCTAAGACATAGTTTTGCGAGTAATATGCTAAAAAATAACGCGGATTTAAGAACTTTACAAGCTCTACTTGGACATAGCAGTATTCAAACCACCGAGATCTATACGCATTTAACAAGTCAACAGTTACAAGAAACTTATTTGCTTCATCATCCATTTGCTAAGAAAGGGGATAAATAGAATGAAACATAAGACATTTTCTAGAGTATTTTTAATTGTTTTAGATTCAGTAGGGATTGGTCATGCCAGTGACGCATCTTCTTTTGGAGACCAAGGAGCAAACACATTACAAAACATTGATATTGCAGTCGGTGGATTGCAATTACCTAATTTGGCATCATTAGGGTTGGGAAAATTGGACAATTACATCCATGTCAAACCGCTAGATGCTTCGCTGCCACATTATGTCGCTCGACTCGCTGAAAAAAGTGTTGGAAAAGATACAATGACTGGGCATTGGGAAATGATGGGGCTATATATTGAGCAACCTTTTCAGACTTTTACCGAAACAGGTTTTCCTCAAGAATTAATTGATGAAATTGAAAGAAAAACGGGTCGAAAAGTAATCGGTAATAAATCGGCGAGTGGGACAGAAATCATTAAAGAATTAGGCGAGGAGCAACGTAATAACGGCTCAATCATCGTTTATACATCAGCTGATTCTGTGCTTCAAATTGCTGCTCATGAGGAGACGGTATCAATTGAGGAGTTGTATCGTATTTGCGAGATTACTCGCGAAATCATGATGAAACCAGAATGGAAAGTAGGAAGAATTATTGCGCGGCCGTTTGTTGGCTCTCAGGCAGAAGGATTTACTAGAACACCGCGACGTCACGATTATGCCTTATCGCCATTTGCCGATACATATCTTGATTTATTGAAAAGCAATGGGAATGATGTCATTTCGATTGGTAAAATAAATGATATTTTTAATGGCAAAGGAATTACCCAAGCTTTCAAATCCGCATCCAACAAAATTGGAATGAATCAGACCATTGAACTTGCTCGGCAACAATTCCAAGGTCTATGTTTTGTTAATCTAGTTGATTTTGATATGGAATATGGGCATCGAAGAGATAGTAATGGTTATGGACGAGCTCTCGAAGAATTTGATGTACAACTTGGTGATTTACTAGCAGAACTTGGCCCCAATGATTTACTGATGATTACCGCTGATCATGGAAATGACCCTACGTATCGAGGAAGTGACCATACAAGAGAAAATGTTCCATGGATTATTCACTCGCCAAGACTAATTGGAAGTGACCAACTGAAAAATGGTGATTCTTTTGCTGATATTGGTGCGACAATTGCCGCCAATTTTGGTTTAGATACGAATCATGGCTTATTAGGAACAAGTCGACTACGCGATATAAAATAACATAATATAAATTATACGAAGTTATTTGATGCATAAAAAAAGTCGCTCTTCTCTTTCATAGTGGGCGACTTTTTTTATTAACGTGTGGCTTCTAATAGAAGTTGAATGATTTTCTCTAGATTGATTTGATCGATGTTATCAAATCGATCTAGAATTGGCGAGTCAATATCGAGAACTCCTATAATCTCATTTGCTTCAAGGATCGGAATTACAATTTCCGATGCTGAGGATTCATCACATGCGATATGACCATCAAATTTATGCACATTGCTAACAATGATGGGCTTTTTCATTGAAGCTGCTGTTCCACATACTCCCTTTCCCATTGGAATAATGGTACAAGCGGGTTTTCCTTGAAAGGGTCCAAGTGTAAGTTGATCTGGGCTTGTCCGAAAATAGAAACCGACCCAATTAATGTTTGGTAAATGAAGCCAAAGCAAGGCAGCTAAGTTAGAAAAATTTGCAATCCACCCTGCTTTATGGTCCATTAATGATGTTGTTTGAGAAAGGATATCCTCATAGAGCATTTCTTTTGATGTCATTGTAGATCTCCTTTGGAATGAAGAAGTTCTTCAATATCAATTCGAGGATGATCGCTCCATAATCGATCAAGTCCATATTTATCTCGTTCAGAGGTATGGAAAATGTGGACGATAATGTTATTGGCATCCACAAGAACCCATTTTGATTTTCGACCCTCAATATGGTGTACGTCGCGGTTCATAGTATTCAGGGTATCTTCCACTGCCTTGGCAAGTGCTTCACATTGTCGATCACTATCTGCATCGCAAATGACATAGTACTCTGCAAGCGGATTCGATTGCGAAACATTAATAATCTGTATGTTTCTTGCTTTCTTTTGATCGAGTGTATTAACGATGGCTGCAAGATATTTCATTCAGTGAAATCCTCCTTGTTACAATAGGTAGCAACTGCAAGTTGTGTGATTGGTTCGATGGGAATATTTTTGGACCTTAGATATTGAATATTTTCTTGCAGCACAAGACAAAAGCCAGATTCAATGTCTTTTTTACAAGATTCAATAAGTGCAGATGAATCATAATCTCGCGAAGGATCAATCTTATCCGCACAATATAGTAATTTAGCCAGTTTATCCATAGAGTTGGAAGCTGTTGCATGAGATGCAATTGCATTGAGAATAACTTGATCGTTGATTTGATATTTTTCCTTTGCCAAGTAGCTTCCAATGAATTGATGATAAACATGGGGTGAATAGGATAGATGGTTGGGGAAATGCATCTCCATGATCGCATGTTGAACATCTTTGGGAAGGTGTTTGGCGCAATCGTGTAATATGCCAGCGATATAGGCCTGAGAAACATCCATTTTATTAGCTTTTGCAAGCTTTATTGCAAGTTTTGCAACAGATTTACTATGCAAATAGCGATTTTTTGGGAGTGTATTCTTCATAATATGATCCAAATATACACCATGTTTTATGATATAGTGTTGGACTTCTTCTGGAACTTCATGAAGTGCCCCTAGACGAATGTTTGTACTAGATACCTCGCGTCCGTTTATGGGACTTTCAATCACATGATAACGCTCAAAATTGGTTTTATGAAACGGATAGTTTGGGCGGTG
>Ga0172377_10008378_pt1 | contig 10607 bp, 11 predicted proteins | sample Pumphouse3metaG_FD_119749 | JGI IMG/M metagenome (GOLD analysis project Ga0172377, IMG submission 119749) | Leachate microbial communities from a municipal landfill in Southern Ontario, Canada - Pumphouse #3 metaG | ecosystem: Engineered > Solid waste > Landfill > Unclassified | place: Canada... | reverse complement strand
TCAACTCTGTTATAGTCAATTTCTGGAACCTGTAAAAATTTTCTTAACGTTAGGCTTTCAAGTTCTGCATTTGCATCTTTATCTATTTTTCCGCCCATTCCAGTAATACCTTCTACATAATTATCTCCGAACTGGGTGTCACCTTCTACTTTTAAATTTTTACCGAACTGGGTGTCACCGTCTACGGTTATATCATTTTTAAATGTTATTTTGCCATTAACAGTATCATCATATATTTTAGACACCTTTTTATTCAGTTCATCTGTAATATTAATATCATAGTTTGCTTGAATACTAGCAACTTGACTTCCTAATTTCGATAATCCAGCTGTTACTTGCCCCAATTGATTTAAAGATATAGTAACATCATCCGTTAACGTAATCTTATATTCAGGTAAAGATTTATCTCCCCATGAAATAGACAGTTCTTTAATACTTAGTGCCAAATTTTCTCCGCCATATTCAAAACGTAATATAGCATTAGTTTTAATCTGTCCTAATACGTCTTGATTTTCTGTCAAGAAATATTCATCAAAAGAAAATGGGTACTCATAGTAAGCAATATTATTTTCAATCATATATTGCTTAGCCGCTTCATCTAAAGTTGTCTGTGCTTGTGTTATATAGTATTGAGGTAGGTCTATTCCTATAAATACAAACTTATCACCAATTATTGGCTGTTGATAAATGTTAGGCATAAGAGTTCCAAAAGTACTAGTATCTTTTTTAAGTGTTACACTTATACTCTGGTTTGTACTATCAGGAAACTTAGTATAATCACGATGATTTCCATAAATATTAGTTGGGTCAAATACTACCGTTCCATCTGGTTTGGTATAATAAAAATTAGTCTTTACTACATCCCAATCTACACCCAATTCAAATTTACATCCATTACACGCACCACTAGTAGGATTTACAGACATAGCGCTTGTTATAGCTGCCATTGCATATAAATCAAATCCTAATGGGTATAATGATACCTTAAAATATCCTTGATTATATTTGCCTGTTGTTGAATTATATCCATCATCAATAGACGTTGCAGTAGTACCATCGTCATTAATCCACGAAACCGTCTTCAATATATCAATTTCCTGATTGTTATATTTAGCCCCAACGATGCTAGGTTTAATTTTATCTAGTTGATGCTTTTGATAAGATGGTGCGCTCGTATTTATCTGATTAGGATATGTATGGTTTGCATCATTTATAGCATCATAGTAATCTACCAACTCTATATTGGGATTATAACCTGTAGCTAATGGGTTAACCTTTTTATTTACAGCATCTACATAAACAGTAGGCATAAGATACTTACGTGTAAATGGATGATTTATAACCCTTGTTGTAACTCCGTTTATAACACTATCTATGATTGGATATGAATTAGGTAAACTGCCATCATTATTTAAAGTATAGTTCCATGCCTGATTGCCAGTCCATGCAATTTTAGGATAGCCGTTAGGAATGTTTCCATCACTTCCATAACAAGCTATTCTTGTTATTATTGTATTATTTTTTGGTGTCCTATCATTATCTTTTAAACCTAGTCCTTGTCCCATCTTAAAAATATAAGGTGTTGTTTCAGAACCTTTATATATTTCATTAGATGGTGTCCCGAATAATACATTATATCCATCTACCACAAATGGTACTTTAAACTTTTCATATCCAGTTTTAAGCACATCACTAATCATTTGGTTGTCAAAAGAAATAACGTCACTTTGCGTACCATCATCTACAAATTTAGGTTGAAGTTGACAAGTAAATAATGTCCCTTCAAGATTTTTATTTATCTTTTGAACCAAAGCTGTTAGCGTACCTATCCAACTGAAAGTAGTATCTTCTGATTTATACTTGCTCTCACCTGTAGAAATAGCAACATCGGTAAATGGTATATTATATAACAATACCATAGGATGGAAGAACTTAATGGTATATTTAGTCATTCCAGCTGTTTCGCTATCATCGTCAGCAAGTCCTTTACGAACTATTGTAGGAGGATTATCTATTTTAAGATAATATTTTACATTTTTATATAATATATATTCTTTGAATGTAAATACTAAATTATTGTCAGGATAGTAAAAATATCCTTCAATATTATTATCTAAAGACATTACAGTTTCAGAATATGTACTAGATTTAACAGATACATTATTAAATAATGTCCCGTCTTCATTATATATATTAAATACTAAATTCTGCTCTTCCATTTGTTATAATATTTTAGTCCTACAAAGATACAAAAAAATACGTTAACTACCAAAAGAATCCAACACCATTTTGGTATTATTTTTTTTACAATTGTATTTTCTTTATATTGTGTCTGAATGCTGTCTTTTTTAAGAGTATCGGTTCTAAAAACTAGTCTGTCTTTAAAGGAAACTCTCTCCTTATACTTAAAATTATACACTGTGTCTCCCCTAGTAAATATATTATTATACACGCTGTCATGTACATTGTTTATTAGCGTATCGTGCTGAATAGATTTTATGTATTTAACAACATCCCTATCACGGTAATCTATCTTACTTTTCGTTGCGCATCCTGATAACAGAAAAAGTGCGCACATTATATATAAAAGTTTCTTCATAATTATACATTTTTAAATCTATTGTATGCTATTTTCATAGCTTCATCGTAAGGCGTTCTATGGTATTTTTTAGCTAAATCCATAAAACCTCTACCGTTATAAATAGTTGCTACCTTAGTCCAATCATGTTCTTTTAGAGCATTAAGTAAATTTGGGTCACTATTTATAAACTTAACCATTTGTTTTATCTGCTCTTCAATGCCTTTTTTAGCATCATCCCACATTTCTCCAACGGTATTATATCCTAGTTTCTTATAGTGGAAACCCATAATTTGCCCCAAACCGATAGATGTTGATTGCATGGCTGCATCTGGATTCTTTTTATATGCATCATTGAATGCTATCCACTCCTTGCGCTGCACATCTACTTTGTTTACGCTCCAAATTCCACTAGGTGCATAAGGTGCTTTCTTTTTAAACCAAACTGGCTCGAATTGTATAGTCACTTTCCCAGTTTTATCATCAAATCCCTTACCACCCGTTTCAACAGATATAAAAGTTAACAATGAAGCCGCCTCTATCGTTTGCTTCTTACAAATATCAATTATATTTCTATCCATTATTTAAATGATTATTGTTTTGTCATTTTTGCGCATGCTGCCATTCCAGCTGGTATTGCAATAAGATATGGATATATGTTTATCCACCATGTAGGCTCGTTTGCCCCAGAAGAATCCATCGCTAGGTGCATTGCTAGAGACATGCCACTTATGAATACACCAATTTGCATTACCTTCTTAAAGAATAAAGGTGATTCAGACTTCCATCTATTTCTTAATTCTAGTATTAGTTTTTTCATTTTTCTTTTTGCTTTTAGTTACTTCGTTTATTTCTTCAAGAGTATATGCTTTGCGCTCCACACAATTTTCGACGTGACAACCATTACCAATCAGCTTTGCTATTGAACCTTGCATTAAAATAATCTTTTCCTCATACTCTTCAAGCATACTACCTTGATAAGCGACCTTTGTTTCAAGAGTCTTAATTTTCTTTTCTTGTAAATCTTGCTCCGTTTTATACGCCTCTCCCTGTGTTTTTAATACACTCTTAATATACTCCAATTCGTTATTTAGAGTTTTTAAATCTGAACCCTTCTTGTTCATAAGATAAATTATTAGTGGAATTATAGCCACGATTATTGCTGCCATTGCTGCCATAATTTGTTTTATTTATATTGTTTGATTTGTTGTATCTTGCGTTGCACTAACATTATTATTACTATCACTATTTGAATTATTTAATTGACCTTCTTTCTTTTTTCGTTCTAGTTCATCTGGAGCAGAATGTGGTGAGTTTTCTATTATCGTCTGTTTAGATAACCAAGTAGATTCTGTTGCTAAATTAGAAATAAGAGTGTTCTTACTCTCTGGAGTCCAAACAGAAAGTTTAGCCTTGACTTGCAATTCGTTAAATTTTCCAATACCATCAGCTTCCAAGCTCAACATTTCTCCAAACAATAACGCTAACCCATCAGTAAAATCAGACCAATCTAAAACAGTTTGTGTTGCAAGAGCTAAATCATTCTTCATTGCTAGTTGTACCGCATTACCACCAATATCACCACCAACCTTTAAGCTGTCTGGAGTCATAAAGGTAACGCTACATGCTATTTGTAATTGCTTAACTAGATATTCAAGATAATCAATCATTTTTTGTGGCTCTGGAAACTCTATAGTTTTAGCATCTTGTTTCCCGTTACTTTCATCAGCCGATAGATTGATTATTAGTGTAGAATTTCCCCTAACAAAACTGTTCTTATCCATAGCACCTTTAAGAACTAAACCAAAAGTGCCAAATCTTTTAAGTGCTACAGCGTTAATGTTAAGCATTAACTCTATCATTTCAATAATACTCTCTCCGTATTCCCATGCTACAGAACCCCTCTTATATAGTAACGGGCATCTGCTAAATCCATGTTTTGTAGGAGCATCCTGTACCCAGTTATCTTCTCCGTTTTTGTCTCTTACATTATAAGAACGGTAGAAATAAGTATCATCATAAGTGTCAATAATTTCTATTCCTTCGTCAGTCTTGTAATATAATGATACCGCTATCTGTTCACCGAACTCATTATAATTAGGTATAGATATATACCCCATATCATACGAATATACCGTTACAGAACCCTTTTTCTTTTTTGAGTCATATCTAAATAGAACAGAAGAATCACCTACTTTCTTTTGTTTGGAGAATGCTTCCCTAACAACATTATGCATATTTCTCATTTGCCACTGTTGCTTATATTCTGAGTATAACGAATTAATAGCATCTGTTTTATCTACATTACACAATGTAAATTCAAGCTCGTTAGAGGTAGCATGAAGAGTATGTGCTGCGTGAATGTTTTTTTGGTATGCCTCTACCAAAGTCATATTATCAATATCAATAGTATCTTTTCCAACTTGAACGGCTATATGTGGTATTGACTTATTCCATTTTATTCTATGTAAAGATGGGTCGTATTCTTCCAAATATTCATCTTGGGTTATTTCATTCATCCTTAGCTGACTGAACGTAACCTGTGTTTTGGTAGTTATAGAAACGTCTGCTTCGCTACTTCCACCATTAGTTATATCACCGCTTCTTGTAAACGGTTTCTTCTGTAATAACCTAGTTGGCTCTTCCAAATACCATCCAATATCTTTTTGAGTTATCATATTCCATCAATTAAATTTAATATTTCTTGTGAGTTTCTAATTTCAATGATAGTATTTTTATCTTCTTGATACATATCACTATCAGAATAGTCTCTATCTATATCTATCTTATTAAGTATCTGTTTAACATCATACTTCATTTCAATTTTACCAGCATATTTTGCCAAAGCTTCATAGCATACGGAATAAGCTGTTCCACACCGCATTACAATATTATCAAGCAAATCTGGAGACATTCCCTTTAGCGAGAAGTGTTGCTTTTCCTTTGGTGTAACACGTATCTTCCCGCTTGGAGACTTATCGAAAATAAAGGCTTTACTCTCAAATTCCATCTGTTTGCAGATAGTCGTAGAACCGTCTCTTTTTCTTCTTTGGTGCGTGTATCTTTTATTTTTAAGGCTTGGGTCAAAAGTTACAAGACCACACTTAATCATGTTAATTCCTAAATATGCGGCTTCATCTTTGTATCGTTCAAACCTAACCTTACTTTTCCCAGTTGCTGATACCGAGCCACTAAAAGCATACCCGTATGTTCCGTATGGATTATCAGTTCCAACTCCGCCAGATTTCTTTAATAAATCAAATACATCTATGATAGCGGTGTCACCCTGAACATCAACAATAAGTTGGCTTTTGTCGCAATGGTGTTTAGCCATAAAATTCATTATTATTTGACACGCTTCACTAAATGTATTCTTTTCGCTATAATGGATATCATCACAGTGAAAACCTATCCAGTGCATGAGAACCATATTATCAGTGCCAGTAAATGCCATATCAACAGTTATCTTTTCTGTCTTACGAATATTCATAGTTGGCATTCTAAACATATTCTCTATATGCTCTGGTCTTAGTTCACAAGAATCAATATCATCTTCATCTTCGTCCTCGTCTTCCAAAGAATAGTTCCAGTTACTAGCATAAGAAGATTGAGCGGTAGCAGAGTTGGCAGCTAAAGCCCTATATTTTCTATTTTTTTCTAGCATGACCTTATTATCACGCATATCAAAAGTATAAAAAACCATAGAAAGTATAAAGTCTTCGTAAGACATATCATCTTCTCTACCTATCATTTCGTCAATAATTGGTTTGCATTTATAATATACCTCTTCTTTGGTCTTACCAAAATAGGTTTCTTCGACCTTACCATTGTGCATAAAGAAATACATAACCTTACCATCCATATCCTTGATAGGTTCGCCATCCTCTGCTATCCAACCGCCTCCGTGTTCTCCATTACCACAAATTGTACGCAATGGACAGTTTCTCTCTGGATTCTGTGCTAGATATATTTGAGCCGTTCCATCACCGCCAGAACGCAAACGAGCCATGAACGTTGTAATAGTGTTCCACTGAAATTTATTACATTCATCAAAAATTAACTTCTTTGTCTGAATACCCTTTGCAATCTTATCTATAACCTTTGGGTCTTCGTTATCTAATTGCTGAAACTTTACTTCGCTACCATTATAGAACCTTACACCCATGTCTACCTGATTCTTTATAACCTCTGCAATAGGGTCTCTAGGCTGTCTTTTTGAACTTCTATCAACAATAGGATATATTTTCTTCATTGTATCAGCTACCTTTCCAGCTCCCCAGAAGTCAGATACGTTACGCATAAAACATATAATTTTTTCCCCAACGTTATGAACTAAGTAATTTATAGGTGCATAATATAAGGTGAAGGTTTTACCCGAACCCACATTACCAGTAAGCACTACAAAGTCGGCATTGCTTCTTACCGCCTTATATTGATTACTCGTCCTAGGCTTAATTATGACATCTTCTTTCTTGTTCATTAACTTTGTGGTTATAAAATTAAAATATGATTTATATTTATAATGCAAAAATACTATATAATAAGGTGTAATTAATACTAATAGTACCCAAATTATGCCCAGAGTATTACGTTAGGAATAACTATGGCTTAACTTGTATTTAATGCTATCATTTATCATATATCTTTGCATTAAAATTAAACCAAAACAGAAAGTTATGGCTACACAAGCGGAAGTGTTACAGAAAGTAACCGATTATTGTACCGAGAAACAGTACACATTAAACGATTCATTTCGTTCTAAGTTTTCAGAAAAGTTTGCAAATGCTAATACAGATGCAGATATTTCAGACGAAAATGTTTTTAACTCCATTAAATTTAATCTTGACACAGCATTTTCTGCTGCCTCGCAAGAATTGAAAGTTAAGGATGAAACATGGAAGACAAAAGAAGCTGAATACCTTAAACAGATTGAAACGTTAAAAAAAGAACCCGATGGAAATAAAGGTGGGATAGGCGAAAAAACTATTATTAAGCAAGAAATTCCAGCGGAGTATATGGAATATTTAAAGTACGCAAAAGAGTTAAAGGAAAAAGAAACTCTTTCTACAGCAAAAAAATCCATCGTAGAGCTCGCATCAAAAAACTTCACGTCAGCAGAGCAGAAAGCTGGATTTGAAAAGTTTGTTGAAACACAGAATATAGATACAACAAAAGACGCTACAGAGTTGTCTCAACACTTAGCTGATATTTATGGGTCTATTTTCAAAGAAACAATCGGAGAAAATAAAGCTTTTCAAAGCGGAGGTGAGGGCACAGGTAAATATGACGAAATGTGGGCGAGACAGCAAGAACGAATTAAAAATAGTAAAAAATGATTCCAGAAGATTTAAATGTACAAAGTACTAATTATTCAACTAGTACAACAATCGGTGGTTCACAGTTTATTTGGCTGAAAGGATGTTATACACAAAGGATAACAAACGGAGCTACAATATTGAACTACCCAGGGGCTGGAGGATATGTACCTACAGCTTCATTGGCACAGGTAACCCTAAAAGAAAATGGAAATGATGTTCAGAATGTTTGTAACATTTTATACGCATTCCATGTATCAGAAATAGCAGCAGCAGACGCAGTAACAATAAAGGTAGCAAAGAATAAGCGTTCTTTTGTTCCTACAGTTGGTATGATATTGGGTAAGTGCCCATCTACATTAAGCGGAACAACCGTTGGCGCAGCCGTTATAGCAGTAGTAGATAATACTACTTATTATACATTAACTATGTCAGCAGCACTAGGAGCTTTAGCCGTAACTGATTATTTGGTAGAGGTTGTAGAAGTAGGTAGTGCAAAGGCATTAAAGGTTACACAGCCTAATGTATTCTGTGGTTCAGAAATGTATTTTTCACTTAGTGGAATTGCGGGAGTAACTTTAGGTTCAGACCCATACAAGTCAGAGTTTTATGTTCATAACACAGCATACACTTTGAGAATGCCAGAATACCCAGCAATATTTGTAGACTCTATAAATAAGTCTAAGATTGTAGGTTTAATTGAAATTTAAAGAAAGTAGAATATTATGCAGACACAAAAATTTGGCGTAGATGCTTTTGATGCCCTTTTTTCAAAGAGTATTGAATTTCAGAAATACGTAACTAATATAGAAACAGCGGTAAAAGATAAATATAATACCGCAATTTGGAATCAGTGGTACCCAACCGCTGATGCTTATGATGATGGTGATGCCGTTAAGGTCATAGAAGTTATTAAAACAGCAGCCGTGATGCTTGATGGTAGAACTAGATATTCAGAGTTTACACAAGCGGACCATGACGGAGCAAGTTCTTACTCTTGTTCTTTGCCAGACTTTGGTAAGGGTTTCTTCTATACAATGCAAGATAAGGAGAAAATTGATAAGTTAAATTCATTACTAGGAGCTAATGGAGCTATCATAGACGGTTATACAGATAAGGCTATAAATCTTGTAGAAGGAGCTTATGGAACGCTTGATGTAATGGCATTGCAGTTAACAAGTAAGGGCGAGATAGACTATACTTATGGTATGGGTATAAATTACAAGCAGATAGCCCCAGTACCAGCCGCTAATAAGCAAAAGTCAGGAACATTGGTTTGGAGTGACGTAGATGCCCCTATCCTAGATAGAATGCATGAAGCAGAAAAGTATCTTCAAGAAACCCTAAACTATACAGGACCTATTAAGTGGCGTTGGTCAAAGAAGATTATGGATTTCTTCTTGAAGAACAAACAGGTTATTTCAGCCGTTGGTGCATACCTTAACAGTAAGGGCGTTGTAGTTCAGCAATCATGGGGTATTACTATTGACCAGTACAACGACTGGGTAGTAAACGGTTCTAACAACGGTTATGTATCTAAGATTGAATTAGTTCCAGACACATACGCACTAGAGCAGAAGTTGAGCGGTCGTACGCAGATTAAGCCTTGGGATGATGACATGGCAGTCCTTTCTCCAGATATGGCAGACGGTACTACACGTTACAAAGCCCCAACAGAGTTTACTAACCTACAGGGTGTACCTAACCATTCTGTTTCTGTTATGCAAGGTGGAATGCTAGCTTTTGATAATTATATTTCACAGACTAGATATCCAGAATGGCATACTGATATGATTATGTCTGCTGCACCTACAATGGAGCATTGGAATTATATCATATATATAGACGCATTCACAGCAAACTCATAAAAATAAATACTAATCAGATATGACAATACTTGAATGGATGAAAGCTTCGACACGGTTCAGTTTTGAGGATATAAATTTAAAATCAATAGCATTAGGTAGGGAGATTAACGACACGTCTGTTGAGGTGACGACACTAGCTACTCGGGAAAAAGAGCTATTAAGAGCCGATATGATACTGTTCGTGTTTATAGGTTCTCCATCAAGTATTGCTTCTGAAAGTATTTTGCATAATAATTTCCAACATACAAGGGGAAGTGAGGGCAAGCCTGATACTATTTCTTGGGAATGGGCTAAAAAGATATACGAAAAGTATACTGATGATAATTTCCAATTAATGATAGATATCCAGAAAGAAAAGCCAATATCATTCCCTGATATAATTGATATAATATGATGGACTACAGTGAATTTCCATATAGTGGAGTTATAACTAGAACAACCATTACAGAAGAGGAAAATGGAGATACTTCAAGTGTCACTTCTGAAATATATAATGGAGTTATGGATTACTCACTCAATACAGCGGTTGTTGGATTGTCTCCACAGACGGCAGATTATATTGTCTCTATGCCTCTTACACAAGATGTAGACGGAAAGTATATAATGCCTAGAAAGGGAGATACAATAAAATTATCTGCTTATGGGGATTTATTGAGTTTTACTGTTGTTAATAAGATACCATCACAGGTTGGTGGAATAACCGTATATGTAAGTAGTGGAAGTGTATGAAAGTAGCATTTGATATGAGCGGATATAGAAACCGTCTAGCTAAAGAATTAAAGAAGGCTATGGCAGAAGAGCAGACAAAACGTTTGCTTAAATATGCGCCTAAGATGCTTAATCTGG
>Ga0172377_10008377_pt1 | contig 10608 bp, 12 predicted proteins | sample Pumphouse3metaG_FD_119749 | JGI IMG/M metagenome (GOLD analysis project Ga0172377, IMG submission 119749) | Leachate microbial communities from a municipal landfill in Southern Ontario, Canada - Pumphouse #3 metaG | ecosystem: Engineered > Solid waste > Landfill > Unclassified | place: Canada... | reverse complement strand
TTTTAGCAAGCAGCGACCCCCACTCTCCATCATGCGCCACTTCTACTGTATGCCCTTCATCCCATAACCCCTGCGACAGCAGCTGGCACAGCTTTTGGTCATCTTCTACAAGCAATATTTTCATTAAATAACTTTCGTACCATCTAGCCCCTAGCTTTGGGCTGACAGGGTTCTGACAGCTTCATATGCTAACATGATCATGAAGGTAATAGGTGCCATCAACCACCATTATACCGGTGAAGTCGCAACTGTCAATAACATCAAGGTATTAACACGTTCTGAGATTGTGGCGCTGGAAGACCGGAATGACAGGGTCTAAAAATAAAGCAATTCCTGTTCAGGTTGTGTTCAAGTTGAGGTGGTAAGCTTGTCTTGGTAAACAAGAGGAGGTGGTTATGAAGCTGAATATGTTTTATGGAGTATGGCAGGTGGATAGTGCGAACCTGTCTTAGATGGCAGGTATCCTGTTTCAAATAAATATTGAAAAGGAAATTAAACAGATGAAAAAACCATACTTGATTGGAATAGTAACGGTTATTGTACTTTGCGCTATTGTTCTAAATATAGTTCCTGTGTTGGCGCAGAACGATCGCTATCAGATAATAGAAAGGGCGCTTAGTCCCGGAGAATGTTTAGATACTTGCAATGTACCTCTTGGTTCCGCTGTATATCATCTTAAAAATGGTGTAACGAAGGTTTATGGCCCAGACAAAAAACTCTTTTTGTCGGCAAAGGATTCCGAAGCAAGTTTAATATCAACACCGTATGGTAGTGTGAGTGCAACACGTGTGCATCATGTGCCATCTGGTTCTTTGATAAAAACCATTGACAATGTAACCAAGGTTTATCATGATGAAGTATGCATACTTACTGTTGTGAATCAATCTGGATCTGAGCTACCGACCCCGAGTTTTGAAGGATGGATAGAGCAGACGCGAGACTTGGATGTCGATGGTCTCTGTAACTTCCGGGCAAAGTGGCATTGCCCATCAGATCCTCCGGCACCCAGCAGCGATGCCATCAACTACATTTTTAACGCAATATAACCAAATGATTGCAGCGCTATTATACAACCTGTAATAGAATGGAATTATGCCAACAGTGGTTGCTGGACTGGTGCCTGTTGGGAAGTGACTTTGAGTGATTACTACAGATCTGATCCTATTGATGTTGTGGAAAATGATGAAATATGGGGACAAATGGTTAGAAGTAACAATACTTGGCGGATATATCTGTCCAACTACACGGGGCTTGAGGCTACAAGTCTCCAGTCATGGGAATGTGATGAGCAAAATGACCTTATGATTTTTTGCGCACTCGAAGGATACAATATAGATAGTGACGATGATGTCCCAGGAGATATAACATTCTACGATATGATTTTCAAAGATAGTTCAAACGGCGATATAGATATTACATGGGATACATATATCGCTCAAGGCACTGGGCTTACCGGCTTGGGTGTTACCGTTTATTCTGACAGTAGTGCAAAATTAAATACTGCAAACTAACTCTAAATTTATATTAAAGGCGGTCAGTCGAATCGATATATTTAGTAATCTCGCCAGTCTGAACTGCTAATGTTTGCTCACGATAAATCCATAAATCGGAGGATGACAATGAAAAGAAAGTCTATTATAGTGCTTGTCAGTATTATAATCGGTACTGTGTTTTTACTGCCGGCATGCCACTCAGGTGATCACACCGGTGAAACTCTGATCGAGAATGCATCTGTGTATATAGTTTCGGAAAACGTAGCCGCCGGTGATGTGATTATGGCTCTTGAAGGACAAAAATATAAGAGCCATCCCGATTCGTCTTTGGCTCCAACAGAAGCCGCTGATGATGTAATATTAACCCCTGGAGGGCCCAGATACAGGAGCCATTATTTTCAAGAAGGTGTGGAAAATCCCTGGGCTCCTGTTGAAACCACTAGTATACTACTTAGTGCCAACAACAAAACCGTCGATCTAACCTACAGGGCTGATATCGAGATAAAAGCAGGGGAAGCCGCAAGCAATATTTTACTTATCAATACAACCCTCGAAGACATCCGGAGTTTAAAACTTTACGCTGTAGATCTTCCCAATGGAATAGCAATAAAAGAGAGAGCAAGGTGGCATGGAAGTCTGCCTTCGTTAATTGCCCCTGTTATCATCATAGAAGTCTCTCAGGATATTCAAGTGCAGGAATATTCTTTTGAAATTGGTTTGGAGATTAATGACGTGGATTTTGGTGTGATTCCCTGCCGGCTTGAGGTTCTTCCCGGGCTCTAATATTGTAGGACCATTGGCTGTGTTCGAGGCTGCCACACATCTGCTTTATCATTTTTTAAAAGGTTATAGGGCACCGGCAGAAATCGACACACGTTGCCGCGAGCATAGGAATGGAGGTCACATACCTTTCTCGTGCTACCTACGTATCATTCCTTAAGATGGTGAATGCATTAACATATCAAACTGGGTTACAAATCATAAATTCTGGACGAGTGTAATACTCTTTGGAATAATTTTGGCTGGATTTCGTTTTTTCAGCAACCCTCTAACATATGGATTGGTCTACCTTTTATTATTGTGGTATACGACCATCGGAGGTTTAATTTGGTCAGGATACACACGTAAAAAGGGGATGACTTTTATTACACTGGGGATAATAATTGCGTTAATGATTTTGTTTCCCTTGATGAGACGCCCTATGAAAGTAACTTTTGGAATAGAAGGATCTGGCATAATAATTGCCGAGGTATTGTTAAGTGCCTTTCTCATTTGGATTGGAATCAGACGTTACAAACAAAAGGAAATAGTATAAAGAATTCTTTTAATGGGCTTGGCAATGAACGCCCAAAAATCACCACACATTGCAGAGTATGAATGAATATACATGCCCTTCATCACCCAAGCACTCCGACAGCAGCTGGCACAGCTTTTTGTCATCTTCCACAAGCAGAATCTTCATAGATTAACTTTCGTACTATCTAACCCCCAGCTTTGGGCTGACAGGGTTCTGACAGCTTCATATGCTAATATGGCAATAGGCAATAGGTAGTATTGGCACAGGAGGATGCGATGAGAAAATTTGTTATTGGCCTGTGCGTTACCTTATTAATCACATTCCCAGCCCCAGTTTCTATCACCGCAGCCGCCATTAACCAACATTATACCTGTGAAGTCGCAACTGTCAATGATATCAAGGCATTGGCGCCTTCTGAGATTGTGGCCTTGTACCCTATGCCCGAAGAACTAGAGGCAGAAATTATACATGTAGAACCTGAGTGTAGGGTTAATATTGACAGTGTCTGGTATGAGCCAGCAGATATAACCCTTTTCAACGGGCAAAGATTGCATTTTATCCATAATAAAAGTGGGAACCTTTACGCCTTCACTGATGTTTATATAATGGAGCTTTTTATTGAGCAGGAGTATGGTTTTTCCTTCCATCGTGCAGCCGCAGACATCTCCCACCAGGTTTTAAGTGATAACAGCATGCTCTATGAAGACTGGTTATTCGGAGGCAGAATCTTATCGACTGTACCATATGGAGCTTATCCTGATTTAACATCCCTGGGCTGGAATGACTGTATATCATCTGCCCGAATAGGTTCTGCCCCGCTCACGCTCTGGGGAGACAGCTATTATCAAGGCGATAGCTTTACCATGATGCCGTTTTCAGACCACTCGGTTTTGGCGCTGGAAGGCTGGAATGACAGGGCTTCATCTATTTCTTAAAGGGTAAGACAATGAAGTTAAACATGCTGCATGGAGTATGGCAGATGGATAGTAGAGACCCCGCTTAAAGTCTTGGGCGGGGCAGGGATAATGGTTTATCAAAATGAGATATTATTCGTAGGGAGGAATATGACGGTAAGAGGGAGGAATATGATGGTAAGAATTAATAGAATATTCAAATTAACCGCAATGCTCATAGTTTTGCTTGTATTGGTTTTAAATCTACCCATTGTTTCTGCGGCAGAGAATTTAAATCACCAAAAAAATAAAATTCCCGGATTTGACCCTTGCATGGCTGAAATGATGAAGTGCCCTGAATTTTATGAGCCGTTCGTTTCTTCACCTGTTGTGCCTGAGGTAGAAATGACACGCGTAAGATTTTCTAAATTGTGGATTGCAGTAAACGACAAGGAGCCTGATCCGCTCACTGTGGACATTACATTTCCATCTATATGGTTAGAAAGCCAGCCAACCCAATTACCAGAAGAAAATACTATCATGCTCAGCGTTCCAACTATGTTGCTTGAACATCATAATTCGAGCGACAATGTTGGTGAAGTGTCAGTAGTTCTACCGTCTCGTTATTTCATAGATCTTTTCGTTCAAATTCCAGAAGAAGCAAGTAATAAGGTTGACTGTGCCCAACAATTAGAGGCTGATCTTGACCTTTATGAGGAACGCATGTGGTATGGTCATTATTCAGGCGACAGTATCACCGGTGCAGCTGGAATTGTGCGGCCGTATCAATATACAAACAGCGGGCAGGACTTTATTGCTTATCAAGAAATAGAGTTCTATGGAATTGGCGGTGGTTCAGATGCAGTAGAAATTATTAGTCAATTTGGATCATCTGTTGGGTCCACGATGGTTTGGTTTGCGGTTTGGTCAAATGGCGATTGGATAACAAGTTTTAATTGTGGGACGACTGTTGATGTTGGTGACGAGGTCTATTATGAGTTTTATACGAATGAATATGGTACAACTTGGTGCTATCTGCTAGATGCTGATAATAACTGGTATTATGATAGTTATTATGACAATTCACCACCCGTAGACTATTACAGTTTTGCTGGTTCAAGCGAGATTTATGTTGATGAGGTGAGCCATGATTTTTATGTAAATACTAACCCGATATCAATTCTTAGCCTCCAAACAACCACCGGGTGGCCTGAATGGCAACACGATTGGCAAAACGCCGCATATGTCTACCAGAGATTATACCATTCCTCTACAAGCCCCAGCGTTTCGTATGTAGACCTGAACTCTATATTTACCGTCAATGGGCTATCATTTAATATATCTGCAGGAAGCGAGGTTTGAAGAAAATGAAAAAGGTATTTAGCTGTATGTGCTTGGTTGGGGCAATTGTGTTAGTCCTTGGAGGGTGTCAACTGCAAGAAAAAACGGTTATTGCTACAGAGACATTGATAATCACAACAACCCCATCGAGGGATAACTTTTCAGATATTGAAGTTGAGCTAGTTGCAGAGGATTCACCAGGTAACGATTTGTCGTTATCTAATGTACATATTCACGAGGGCGTCTTCTCTGGGTATCATTCACCAGAGGGTGAAACCAGTCTGGTTGTCAATGGAACATTTAATAATCAAGCCAGTCGCGAATGGTGGGTGGTTTTTTATGCTGAAGGATACAACGCGAGTGGCGGCCAGATTTCCTGGACTCTGGATGCTGGGCCAATCTTGGGGCGTTTGCAGGTTAAAACACCAAGCCAGGGCAGCGTTGATTTTACTATTAATCTTAAATGGTCTGAAGACATTAGTAAGATTGTTATTTATGCTAAAGGGTACGATACACCAGCTCCTTAAGATAAGTTTGCTTGCCCGCCAGTTTCATAATCAACCACATAACTATTCTTTAAAAACAGTGTTTGTTAATGTTGGGGTGGTATGCTTGTTTTGGTGAGTGAGAGGAGATTGTTATGAAACTAAATATGTTGCATGGTGTTTGGCTGGTGGTTAGTATGAAGCCTGCTTTGTAGGCAGGTGATCTGTTTTAATAAATATCAAAAAGTAGAAAAATGCTATGAAGAACAGAGTAAGAGCAACTTTTGTCACTATACTGACTATAATGACACTGTTTTTACCATCAGTGATAAATCTTGCCGCAGAAGGGCGAGCAAATGCAAATGAAGTCGCCTTGGCGCAAAACGCAGGGCAAGCTTTTGTTAATGAGATGAGTGTCATTGGAACTGACGAACTAGTTGCTTGGAAAGACTCCAGCATAATACTGGAATACGCTTGTTATGATTTAAATGAGTGCTTGAATGCCTATATGTTTTCCATCGAGAGCGATAACAATATTGTGGGCCATGTTCTTGTTGGGAGTCCATCATATGGCTATCCGATATTTGAAGCTGGTGAAGCGGCACCACCAACAGCTTCCTCCTCAGAAATCGTAGCGTCTATCTTAGAAAAATACCTGGTGGTTGATGTAGCGGCCGCGAACATATCAACCCCAATTCGTTTTTATTATCTAGGGGTAAATCGTCTTTATGCAACGTATGAGGTTCAGCAGCAGATGATAGGTGTAAACTTGATTAACGATAGTGCTTGTTTGGTATCAGATCTCGAATCTTGGCTTCCTTTGCCTCATGAATACAAAAGTAATAAACAAGAAGCCAGTATATATATGCCAAGTGCCCAAGACGGAGCCTATTGGCTTTCCATGGAATATTATCAGTCAGGAAGTTTATGGTGCGGGCCATGCTCCGGCGTATCCATTGGACAGTATTATAGAGACATAAAAAATTACTCTGGCCTCTATGACAACGCCACCATGTACGACCGCCTCTATGATTTAATGGGCACATGGTCTTGGGGGCCTACCATGCCACCATCTGTGTCAAACGCCTATGGAAATGGATTTGAAGCTATGACTATCGAGTGCAATTATTCTAATTTCACTTACAATAATGTTGCTCATGTGGGTGGTGGGGATTTCTTCAGCCGAGTGGTTCCTTCTATTGATAATGACTGGCCTGTCGCGCTTTGTCTTTATGGTAATCTGTGGGAGGAAAATCACTGGGTAGCTATTAGAGGTTATCTATATACTTCTAGTGATGACCATTATATTTACTGTACTGATTCTGCAGCACATGAAAATTGGAGAGCTATTGATTGGGATGTATTGCCTAATATTTTTCACGATATAGTAATTGTTAAAAACGATTAATTTACCATGATGGGCAAATCAAAAGAAATAACCTGGGAAGTTCTCTGTTTGAAGTTCAAAGGAGACTCTGATCCGGAAAGTTAAGTAAACCACCTCAGTCAGTACCAGAATAAGTCTGGTACTGACTGTTCAAGGGGAAACCCCTGACAGGAGGACAAAATTGTCAAAGAAGAAATCCCTGCTTATAACGCTGGGTGTCGCGGTTGCCACATATCTGGTTATATGGATTTTCAGGCTAAACACCTTTGCATGGTGGTGGCTGCCGCGTGAAGAATGGCCTAAGGTACCCGGTGCTTTTCCATCAATGCCGGCTCATGTTTTCTGGTTATTGTTTATTCCTTTTATTGTGGTAGTAGTTTTGTTTTTGCTCAACACCGCTCTGTCCAAATTCCCAAAAATCGTCTCCACTTTCGGTGTCTTTGGGATTTATGGCGGTGTCATTATGGGGCTAATAAGTAAAATGACTGCGATGGCTGCAATTGTGTACTCGTTATTTGTACCATTATATTCATTTCTTGATACCAGATGGTTTATCGCTGGACGCTTGCCTTTCTACGGAGCAATCGGGCACCGTGAAGCAATAGCAGCATTTATCAGTATTGGTTTTGCCATCACGACGGTGGGATTGGCGCAGATAATAAAAGCACAGCGAAAGAACAGCTTGGCAACAGAAGGGCTCTATGCCATCACAAGACACCCCCAAGTTTTGGGTATAAGCATATGGGCATTCGGATTTGCCTTGTGGGGAACAACCCCAGTGGATTTTGTCAGCTCATTTACATTGGTATACGGCTTTATCCTGCTATCTCTGTATGAAGAGAGAAAACTCGAGCAAAAATTCGGTTCAGAGTACATGGTTTACAAGCAGCGAGTGTCTTTCATAATACCCTTTGTTCCGCCAAGAGCCATATTACCATCTGCCACCTGGAAGAAAGTCGTTACCCATATCACAATATACCTGCTGAGTATCGTTATCATAATTGGAGTGTTCAAGTTGATGGGCGAAAAGATAGTCATAAGCGGGCTGGCCTAAACTGACTACAGCCGAAACAAATTAGCGGTAAAACCCAAGAAGTACTAGCAATGAACTCTGTAATAGATAAGAAGAGAAAGTTGACTTTATTAACAAGGTTGGGTGCCATCCTGATGTTTGGACAAGCGGTAGTCGGGGCTATGACATGAGAAATCTTCGGTCATAAAGATGGCTCAAACATCATATCTAAATCACCGGTATTTTGATGAAATTGAGGGTAGATGTCGGCCAATTTTGTCTTTGGCATGTGCTTTTACTTTAACTAATTAACCCCCAGCTTTGGGCTGACAGGGTTCTGACAGCTTCATATGGCAGTATAGTACAGGTATTGAAATACCATCTTTTTTTGGGGGGGCGTGATGAAAAAACTGTTTACAATTCTATCCTGGTTCAGCTTGTTTCTGGTATTAGTTACTTTACCCCTTTCCTTTTCTTCCTCTTACACCTGGGTAAGTACCGGGCAGCTGGGCTCCGGTGCCGGGTATTTTGTTACCTGGCTGGCTGCCATTATTGCTTTGATATTTGTACTTATTGGGTGGATTGTATCCAAACCCGGATATTTATGGTTGGGGCAATACTAACCGGCCTTTTATATCTTGCATCTCATTATGCTTATTATGTGGTTTCAGATTTGGGAGTTCGGAAGCTGTCAACCAAAGCTCGCCATCAGTATACAAAAGCGATACGACAGTTTGACATCAGCAGCATCAGAGTTTGCGCGTTAGCCATTTTTATTCACAACCCAATGCTCTTCTTTATAAAATAGGTAAACGCAAAATAAACCAGCATTTTTATAAGTGCCTGAGGTTCTATTGAAAACATCGAAATTAGTACGTTAAGTTGCAAAGAAAAGTTAATGTTAGTGGGGTAGCTTTTTGCTCAGACTGCACCCCATAAATCACCCAGTGTGATGAGCTTCTGGTATAATTTTTTGAAATAATCCGGCTGTTGAGAGGCATATATGCAAAAGTTGCAGTGGGAGATTTATATCCCCATATTTAGAAACCGTTTCTTTTTACGTGATGCCGGGCTGGCTATAGGGATACCATTTGGTATTGTGGTCGCCTTTATCCTCATAGCGAGCAGGGGAAATGTAGCAGGTACCGACGCTAAATATGCCCTGGGACTGATCGGCCTTCTATTTTTGTTAAGTATTATTCTTATTCTGGTAGTATACGGCGGCAAGTATGCACCGGGGTTTATTGTTGATGAAGATGGCATCACCAATTATACGCAAGAAAAACACGCCAAACGCAACAGCATAATAAACAGGGCGTTAATTATTTTGGGGCTCATCTCCGGCAGGCCATCTGTGGTCGGTACCGGGATGATGGCAAACGCCAGGCAGGTGGTAAACATCAAATGGACAAATATCCGCAAGGCGAGGTATTACCCAAATCAAAACACCATCCTGGTATGGGGAGGATTTGCCGAAAAAATTGCAGTTTTTTGCACACCGGATAACTACACTCATGTTGAGGCTGTTGTAAAAGAATATTTAGCTCAAAAAAAGCCTTGAATGATAATCTCATGGTAGGTCAACAGCGGCTTGTTTGCTGCAATCAGTACTCCAAACAACAGGTTTTAAATTAAAAAATTCAACACCGGTTAATATTATCGGGGGGGGGGGTTAAAGACCGGCCTTGAAATGTTTTGATAAATCAACCGCAATGCTGGCCACTTCCACAGCATTTTTACCAACTGCCACGAACAATGGTTCTTTGCCCCAGCCCCTGCCTTCATAAAACAAACGTGGCACTCCTCCGGAGGATCGGACCAGTTCGGCGATCTTCCAGGGCATGGAAGCACCGTCGTGGCCGATCACCTCAACGGGCTCTCTGCTGCGGTCGATCCAGCCGAAAAGAAGCTGGCGTTCGTTGCAGTAGTTTTTCACCGTTTCAATTATCCCCTCGTTGCATTTAAAGTTTATTCCGGCATTTATACTCACGTCATATTTTCGGATTTCAATAATCAGCCTTGCCATGTGGTCTGACGCCCCAAAAGCCGGTAAACCGGAGGCTCGTGGCAATCCTCCAACTACGGTTATCCTGCCTTCTATGGCAGCAACATCCTGCCTGCTTGCAGCCTCGGGCAATGCATATGCCAGATTAACCCTGACTTCAGGAACAAGACAAGCAAATTCAGAGCATTGCTCCAGCAAATTAACCGCAGTTACCATGTTGCCAAGAATTGCATCTTTTTCTTCTATGTTGGTCATTAGTTCTCCTCCAGTGTAGAAAAGTAGGCTGCCCAGAACGGGTCTATGGAAACCGGTTTAAGCTCTTCCCGGGTTCCGTTTTTGCGTACAAACACTCTTTCGCCTGAAGTTATCTCACCGATATCCCAGGCGGTAATCTGCTCGTTTTTAAGGTCATCAATTATCTGGGAGGCTTTTTCGGGTCGGGCTGCAATTAAAAGAGTGCCTTCGCTTACTGACACAAGCGGGTCAATATTGAAATAGTCGCAGATTTCCTTTACTTCTGGCGGTACGATTATCTTATCCTCATAGACAGTGACGCCGGTATTGGAAGCGGCAGCGATTTCATATATGCCATTTAACAAGCCGCCTTCGGTGGCATCGTGCATGGCATGAGCGTTTGGTGCCGCTGTTAAAGCATCCTTGATGACTGTCATCTGGAAAAAATAATCCTTGCCTTT
>Ga0172377_10008375_pt1 | contig 10609 bp, 3 predicted proteins | sample Pumphouse3metaG_FD_119749 | JGI IMG/M metagenome (GOLD analysis project Ga0172377, IMG submission 119749) | Leachate microbial communities from a municipal landfill in Southern Ontario, Canada - Pumphouse #3 metaG | ecosystem: Engineered > Solid waste > Landfill > Unclassified | place: Canada... | reverse complement strand
TACACTCTATTATACCACCAACACTATCTTGTTCCTCACGAACACGCTCAATGAGTTGTTCCATCAGTAGAGCAGCTTCAGCATCGACGGTGCTTACTTTGTTTTTTGTTATTTGACTTAAATCGCGTTTTTTTGCAACTATAGAACCAATTTGGATGGTGTATGCTTGGAGGGTAACTCCCTTGGAAGCTAATATTTGCATAGCAATGGCTCCAGCGGCTAAACGAGCGGCTGTTTCGCGTCCACTTGATCGGCCTCCACCACGCCAGTCACGGATGCCAAATTTTTGTTGCCAGGTATGATCTGCATGCCCTGGTCGATAGAGCTGAGCGATAGCGTTATAATCAGATGAGCGCTGATTCGTGTTGCGAATTAAAATAGCAACAGGGGCTCCGGTAGTTTTTCCTTCAAATATTCCCGAGAGTATTTCAACCGAATCGCCTTCTTGGCGCTTAGTTCCCAGTGGGTTTCCGCCTGGACGGCGTCGATTCATCTGTTTTTGGAGATGGTCTATATCTATGGTGAAACCACTTTCCAAGCCATCGATAACTACACCTAAAGCTGGGCCATGTGATTCTCCAAATGTAGAAATTTTTAATGCGGTTCCGAATATATTTCCTGCCATGATTCCTCTTTGCCTACTACCTCGAGGATTGTTTTTACAAGTATTTTTGCATTCTCCGGTATTGATCGGCAAGGGTACAATTGTAGCACATAATCAGAAAAATGCCTATATAGGGTATCTCGGTGTTCAAAAAGAAGATGGAAAGAGTGGGCAGGGTCTTCTTTTGAAAGAAAAGGGGGAATTCCATTTTGTAGAATTCTCTCTAATAAAACATCCTCATCAACGGCGAGATAGATAATTTTACCGGTGGTTTTCAGTAAGGAGACAAGCCGATCATTATCACATGCTCCTCCCCCTAGAGCAACTACTTGTAGCGCTGTTTTAGGGTGCTTTAGCCATGTTTGGAGGGCTTCTAACTCTAAAGATTTAAATGCTTCACTCCCCGCTGTGCCATAATATTCACGAATTGAGGAGAAAGAGGAGGGGAGAAGCTCTTTGATTTCATCATCTAGGTCGATAAACTCTACCGGCCTACTTTTCTGTAATAGCGTAGTGGCATGTCGGCCGACGCTACTTTTGCCCGAATGTTTAATTCCAGCGAGATAGATGATGATCATGCTTTTCTTCTTCTTCATCATTTTTCGTCGAATAAGGCAACCCACTTTATGGGGTACCTAGTACCTGCATGTTCTCGTTTTATTCTAATCTCTTTACGCCGTTTGCGACGGGATAGTTTGTAATATTTTTGCAGTTCTATGCGCTCCATATAACGAGCTTCAGTGAGATTCTTTCTCGTATTGATCAGGTGTTTGTTATCGGGAACCACTAATTTTAAGGCCGAGCGGAAGGTGATAATCATCAAGTACCAAAGCAGTACAATAATAAGAGGAATAATCTCTCTCACACTGCGATTAGGGCTAATTTCGACTTGATAAGAGCCAGTAATCACTTCGGTAGCTACCATATAGAGTGGACTGATGCTCAAGTAGAAGAATGCGACCGAAAGTACCAATGGCAAGACCCAAAACCAACCTTGTCGGGAAAGAAGAAAGCGCAATGTGGCCATTGCCGACAAAAAACAGAGGAGAGTTGTACCTATGGCTACCAGTAGCATCAACATAATGGCCATGATACCATGCAGGGCGCGTGCTTGACCAGTATATGCGATGACTCATAATTAATCTTACCCAAAGAAAGGGTGCCTCATAATAAAAATGTTACCCGTGAATGTTTAATCCCATGAGAAAAGGCCAGCATGAGTAGGCAAAAACGGTAGGTATTGCGTTAAGAGGAGGTGTTGATCTGTGGCGTTGCTACCTTGAACCTAGAATTATCGTCTACATTCACATAACTACAGTTACGGTATGATCTCCGCTGTTTTTCCTTAGTTGGATTTCATTTGTTGGCATGATTTCTCCGTTCACCACAACCCGTGTAACACCACTTTGTTGATGCTTGGGATTTTCTACAGTGATGTTATAGGTCGATTGTTCGTACCGATAAGTGAGATGGAAGGAGTCCCAAGTTTCACTTATCACCGGATCGATTTTCAAGGTGTTGCCAATTTTTGTAAATCCTAGTATTCCCTCAATCCCGAGACGATAGAGCCAGGAGGCCGATCCAGTATACCAGCTCCAACCTCCACGGCGAATGTAGGGCTCCTGACTGTAGATATCGGCAGTGACAACATACGGCTCCACTCGGTAGGTTTCTGCTTTTTCTGCCGTATCTGCTTGGTACACGGGTTGAGTAAATTGAATAACTGTCCGCTACGATTACCGTCACGTAGTTCGCAGAATGCCAATGCTGTCCAAGTAGCAGCGTGAGTGTACTGTGCCCCGTTTTCGCGAATCCCAGGGAGATACCCTTTGATATATCCGGGGTTCTGCTCTGTTTTATCAAACGGCGGCGTGAAGAGTAGCAAGAGGCGATCTTCAGGTAGCACCAAGTGATCCAAAACGGACTTCATGGCAATCTTTGCCCGTTTCTTGTCACCACCCTGACTGATAACCGCCCAGGATTGAGCAATGGCATCAATCTTCCCCTCGCTGCTTTCATGAGAACCAAGGGGCTTACCGTCATCGTAATAACCCCGTCGATACCATTTTCCATCCCAAGCGTTTTCTTCAACTGCCGTTACATATTTGTCTGCCCACCCTCTAAATTTCTCGGCGGTGGCCGGCTCATCTCGCAAATCGCAAATGTTTGCAAATCGCTTGAGAACATCTATTAGGAACCAGGCCAACCAGACGCTTTCGCCTTTACCTTTTTCTCCGACACGGTTCATGCCATCGTTCCAGTCTCCGCCACCAATCAACGGCAAACCATGCACTCCTTGGGTTGATCCTTTATGGATGGCCCTTAGACAGTGTTCATATAGAGAAAATGTCCGCTCACTGGATTGGTATAAACCATAGCGTTCAGCCTCTCTTTCAGCTAAGAGATCGCCCTGAAGGAAGGGAATCTTTTCATCTAGAATATCAGAATCGCCGGTAACGATGATGTATTGGGAAGTTACATAGGGCAACCATAACAGATCGTCGCTGAAACGAGTGCGTACCCCTCGACCGGTAGGCGGATGCCACCAATGCAGTACATCACCCTCTTCAAATTGATGGGCCGCTGCCCGTAGTATCTGCTGGCGTGCAATTTTTGGCTTAATAGAAAGGAGAGCCAACACATCCTGCAGCTGGTCGCGGGCACCATACGCACCGCTGGATTGATAAAATGCTGTTCGCCCCCAGATGCGACAGGAGAGGGATTGATACAAACCCCAGCGGTTGAGCATGAGGTTCATAGCCTTATCGGGCGTCTCTACCTCGATAGTGTTCAGCAATGCATCCCAGTGGGCATGAGTCTCTTTTAAAGCACGTTCTACAGATCCCTTCTGGCGGTACTTTTTAATGAGATCAATGGCATGGCTGCGCTCGTTACCTTGTCCTAGGATGAAGTAAATTTCTTCACTCGATTCAAGAGGTAGATCAATATAGAGTTGCAACACTGCGCACGGATCATCACCCGCTGAAACCCGTTTTTCAAGACCAAGACGTTCTAGTGCAAGCGGTGCCATAAGTGTCCCGGCTCTACCGAGAAATTCAGTTCGATCAGCCGTCATGCCATGAATTGCTTTATTAGCACTTAAGAATGCGGTTCTTTGGTGAAATTCACTGTTATAAGGATTGGTTGCCAATAAACTTTCCGTCTCAAAGTCGTATTCCGGAATAATAAAAGCGCTATGTTTTGCTCTGGTTGTCCCCAATACCCACTCGACGTACTGTGTCGCCGTTAAGCGACGATTACGATCTGAAAGGTTTGTCAGGTGCAAACGGATAATCTTGACTGGATCCGAGGGGGAAGCATAGAGGGTTAAGCTGTGCTGGATACCATGTGATTGGTGTTCAAAAATTGTGTAGCCAGCTCCATGGCGAACACGATAGGGTTGCTCAGCGTTAGCAGGTTGTGGTGTTGGTGACCAAACTTCACCAGTCTCTTCATCTCTCAGGTAGAGCACTTCGCCAGTGGGATCGCAGACCGGGTCGTTAGACCACGGTGTCAGTCGGTTTTCACCGCTATTTACAGCCCAGGTGGTCTGGCTACCTGTTTCAGTCACCATAAAGCCAAAATCGGGATAACCAATTACATTTACCCAAGGGACCGGTGTTTCTTTACCCGATTCAAGCACTATATGATATTCAGTTCCGTCTGGTGAGAAACCACCGTATCCGTTGTAAAAAAGTAAATCATCCACATTAGGCAATGCGCTGGACTGCTGTATCCCAGGTGCGAGTGATGGGGTAAATCTAGGTAGCCTATGAACATCTACGGAGTAATCGGGAAGCTGTTGGGCCAGTGATCCTTTGTCCCCCACTACAACAACCCGTGCAGCACTTTGCAAGAGAATGGCTTCCTCGCCTTTCATTTGATCATTAAAAAGGACATAGATTCCACCACGAAGATTCAGGAAATCATCACTCTTAGTTTTGTGAATCAAGCGATGGATTCGTCCATTCAATTCGGCGCCGTAATCAGTAGGCTGCCTATTGAGGACAACAAGATCAATTTTGAATCCGCGACTCCGCAAGTATTTGAACACCAACAAGGCATCACGAACGATATCGAGGTGCTTGTCATCATCCAAACTCACCAACAAGATAGGGAGATCACCAGATATTCCGAAACGCCACAACGCGGACTGTCCAAGTCGGTTGGCAGATAGTATCTCGGCTTCTGCACGGGTATCCTTATAGGGGTAGAGGAGTGCTGAAAGAGTTTTTAGGGTATCCTTCAGCATGTCATGATCAACTCCTTCTCGGTCGAGATGGGCTTGGCTACTAATATCCCCCTGGTGGAACGTACGTTCAATCACCGACCAGCTGTAAAACTTCTCGGCCTGGGCAAGCAACTCTGTGCGGCTTTCCCCGACAAAAGTAACAAAAGCGAGCTGGGTATCTTCATGGGGCGCAAGGGTAATGTTACACCCTAAGGCGAAAATGGGGTCGAGAGTTGCACCACTGGAACCACTTAAGTATTCTTCAGACAATAACGCTTGTGGATTGCGACTTCCATGGCCACGGCCAATAAAGGCCCTTCGATCAGCCTCGTGCTGCACTTCAAGCTCACCATTATTTTGAAGCAACATATGCCCCATCAATAAAGGGGGCTCTTCGCTGAAACGGGGCCGACGGGAAAAGATCTGCAACCCTAACGTTTGTACGTATTCACTTTCTATAAACAGTTTGTTGAACGCTGGATGCTGACCGTCATCGGCATGGGTGGAAAGAGACACTTCGCCATAAGAGCTTATCTGTAAGTGGCGAGAGCGCTCGCTGTCATTCTGTAGATGGATTCTACGAATTTCTACAGGATCGTCCGGAGAGACGGTAACTTCCATAACCGAAACCAACTGGTCTACAACGCGCCGGTAAGACACCATGTGGGCATGGAACATAACCTGGATTTCTTCGGCTTTCGCCGGAAAAGGCTGCGCGGCTGCCGACCATAACCCACTGTCATTATTCAATTCCTGGATATAGATCCAGCTTCCCCAGTTATCCAAGACAGGATCGGGTTGCCAACGATTTATATCTTTGTCACGCCAACTCATATAACCGGCGCCCATATTGGAAATAAGCACACGAAAACTGCCGTTGGAGAGTAGATGTACCTGTGGAATAGTAGTAGCAACAGGAACGTTCCACGGATTGATACCGGATAGTTTTTTTTCTGGATCAGAAAAACTCTGAATTTCGTCTTTATCAATATCTTCGAGGGCGCTGACCGGTGGAACCTGTTCCTGGAGCAGCAATTCAACGCTCTGGATACGGGGATCACGATGCATCCGGTCTACCATGATGTCATGATGTAGGTAATTGGCAAGCGCCATAAAGAGCATGCCTTGGTGATGAGCCATATATTCTTTAACAATCACTGCCTCTTGATTGACCATCAAACGACTTTTGGTAAAATCAAGGGACTCATACAGTCCATAAGAACCGAGCATGTCGAGGTTTATCAGAGAACGTAGATTGCTGACAACAGCTCGTGGATTGATGCCAATTGCGATCAGCGAGGCATAAGGGGCAATGACGAGGTCGTTTGATAATCCTCGCTTAAATCCCAATCCGGGCACGCCAAAAGCATGATATTGGTAAGTGTGGCCCGCATCAAAACGATAATAACCTGATTCTGAAATACCCCAGGGAACTCCCTTGGCTTTGGCATAGGCAATTTGATGTTGAACGGCTCCTTTGCTACTATCTGCTAACAATGTACCAGAGTACGAACGCAAAAAGAGTGACGGGAGCAAATACTCGAACATGGTTCCACTCCAAGAAAGCAAGGTGTTGATATTTTCAACTCGCGTCACCGGCCGCCCGAGATAAATCCAATGAGATGCGGGAACTTCCCGTTTAGCAATGGCAATAATGGAAGCTATGCGGGCTTCAGATGCTAAAAGGTCATAATAGTTGTTATCCAACAGACCGGTATCACGATTAAAACCGATATGAAAAACCCGTTTCTGCTGGCTGTACAGAAATCCAAAATCCATCTCTTTTACAAATCTGTCGGCTATCTCTGATATTTTACGATATTGGTTAAGAATCTCCCTAGCATTCTTCTGTGAATCCAAGACTGCATGTTCCAGCCGATTGAGCCAACTCTCCGGTGAGTTTTCCAAATCGGTTTGATTACCACCATTTTTTGTTTGCTGCGACAGTCGAAATTCGTTCTTGAAAGCACGGATTAAGGCAATAGATTGCTCCGTAATTGCTTGATGATCTTTTAATGCGAAGCTACTGGGCAAACTTTGCATCAATTCGGCCATTAGAGCCTCAAATTCAGTTGATTTGAGTTGCGACGGTATTTCTCTGAGTAAGGACATCCAGGGCAGAAGTTCTGCAATACCATGATAGATGGTTTGTTGGTGTTGATGGATCTGTGAGTTAATAATTCCGAGTTCCGTGAGTGTCACTTCGTCAAATGCTTTTCGAGAAACTTCAATTAAACGTAACAACTGGAGGGAGATTTCCTGCCGAAACTTTTCTTCAAGCTGTATAAAAATCGCATACCATTGATCGGGTTTTGACCTCACAGCATTTATCTCTGTCTCTATATCGGAAATCTGTGTGTTGATTATTTTGATTTTTTCGCGGATTTCGACACTACGGATTGAGGAAAGAACAGTGACTAGGTTTGTAAGTAAGTCAAGATACCCTTGGGCGAGCTCCCAACGGAAAAAAGGTTCATCTGGCAAGTTTTGACAGGCCTGGGAAGTGACAATAAGGCATGCAGCGAGGTTGCCACTATCCACAGTCGATACGTAGTGGGGAGGCAAAGCTTCTCGGGTGAGTGTGTTATACCAGTTGAAAAAATGCCCGCGATAACGTTCCATTTGGGTCATACTTTCGATAGTCATGGTAAGGCGGGTCGTCAATCCTAGGTGGCCAAGGTAGCCAAAATCATAGGCAGCGAGGGCGGAAGTCAAAAACAGTCCTATATTAGTAGGCGAGGTGCGGTGAGCAATCCTAGCATCTGGAATTTCTTGAAAATGATCTGGCGGTAACCAGTTATCATCTGGGCCGACAAAACGCTCGAAGAACCCCCATGTGCGGCGAGAGAGCTGCCGCAATAAGACAATTTCGTCTTTGCTTAGTGGTTCGCTATCCTCAACAATAGGACGGTTAATAAGGTAGACAATGAGGGGTGCAAGTAACCACAATAAAAGAATCCCGCCGGCTGCAAATAATGACGCGGGAACACTAGCGGTAGTCAAAAAAGAAATTAGGGGCACAGCAATCGTCAGAACCAAGGCAGCCAATGCTGAAATAAGCATTTTTTGCCAGGTAATATTACTGCTTTTATGAATATTAAACCGGCGAGCCGTTTGCTCGGCAGTGGTCCATTGCAATAAGTTTTTTCGGCTGATTGCAAGTCGGTAGAGTGTAGTCAAAACTGCATCAAAGGTGATGTAGGCATCATAAAAAAGAAAGGAAACCAACAAGACCCATCGCAAAAATGTACGCCAAATTGGTTTCAAAGCAAGATCGGCCTCTTCCCCCCCCTATAATCTGCACTGCGCTTCGGGTAATACTCGTGAACAAGGGTACACCGAGAGAGAGAACCAGAATCAACGTTAATTGACCGGCGAGGTTCGGTAAGAAAAATAAACCAACGACGAAAATAAACACCAATGCTGGCGATAATAATGAACGTCGTAAATTATCAAATATCTTCCAGAGATCAATGCAGTTAAATCCATGGCTCTTCTTTCTTGGTTTGAGCAACCAGGGTACTAGTTGCCAATCTCCACGAACCCAGCGGTGTTTGCGCACCATTTTAGCCATGTAATTGGGGGGATAATTCTCTACCAAGGTAATATCTGTTACTAAACCAGCTCGTCCCATATTACCTTCTAGTAAATCGTGACTGAGTACCGTGTTTTCAGGGATGTAATTATTGATACTTCGTTCAAATGCATCAACATCGTAGATTCCTTTGCCAACATAAAAACCTTCCCCAATAAGATCCATGTATGTATCGGATACAGCCAGCGTGTAAATATCCAACCCGGTATCTCCGGCAAATAAGCGTGTAAACCAGGATTGATTAGTACTTTTCGGGTGAATTTCCATACGAGGCTGCAAGATGGTATAACCCGAGATAACCGTTTCATCTTCTGAGAAAATTGGTCGGTTAAGGGGATGAGCCATCGTACCAACCAGACGCTTGCCAGCTCCTATTGGTAGGATGGTGTCATCATCCAAGGTTATTACGTATTTGATATGATCTAACTGATGTGGATTTTTCTTAAAATCATCGGTCAACGAAATAAAAGAGTGGCGTTGGTCACCGCGTATGAGACGGTTAAACTCATGCAATTTTCCCCGTTTACGTTCCCAACCTATCCATTTTCCTTCGGATGGGTTCCAGAGCCGCTTTCGATGCATAAAGAAAAATCGGTCTGCTTTCAACTCCTCATGGGTTTGATTGGATTGAAAGCCAAGTGGAAGATGGGCGTATTTCTGATTTATTTTTGCTATCTTTGATTGGCCATAGGCTATAAGCTCGCTATCTTTGGCCATGATTTCTTCATCTGCATCATAAAAGTCGGTTAAAATCGCAAATTGGAATCCAGGCTCCGGATTGCGTAAATAGTGTTTTTCAATTTGTAACACCAGAGAGTCTATGTCCTTACGGGAATTAATCATACCTGGTATCACCACTAAGGTACTAAAACAGGGCGGAATCTTATCTTTAAAATCCATTTTGGGCAAAATTCGTGGTGGAATAAGCATAGTAATAATCCAGTTCACTAAACTGGTTGCTATAGTAAAAGCAGGTATGCACAAGGCTAACCCTAGGAGAACGCCTATGATCGACATAATGGGACTTCCAAACAAATTGTGAGCGATATTCCAGGATTGGTTGGTATGCGACAGTTGTGGGAGATCTATAACATAGGCAAGAAGAGCTAAGAGTAAGAGGGTTAAAGGAAGTACGGTTCCTAGATAGACCCCTTTGCTGTGTTTAAGGACCCACTCTTCAATGACTGTCCTAATCTTAGGGCGATACCCAATTTCTTTAACAAAAGATTTGCGATGCTTTCCGATAAGAAACTCGCCTATATGGAAATTCTTTGTCACTTCAGAAACGCTCTCTTTAAGAGAGAACTGCCGAGCATATTTTAAGAGGTATTCGGTGAGGGTTATTTCCGTATATTCACTATTACGGGCAAGTTTTTCCACTTCATCTCGGTACAAATTGCGAGTCTTGAAATCCATTTCTGCATAAATACCAGCTGGATCTTGCCGTAAAAGTTTTTCAAGAACGCTGACCGACTCAAAAAAATCATTCCAGTCTAGTTCTGAGATTGTCCGTATGCTATGAATGATATTTGCGACCCTATTGCCGGCATCAGTGTTAAGAGAATCCTCATTTACATAGATCAGGCGCCTGGGTGCTGGAACAGAGGGATCTGTTTTAGGTTTAATGAGTAGACGCAACGTATCAGCAAGATATTCTAACAAGCTAAGGCGCAAGAATATTGGAAAGGCCCAAATCTCACCCGTTTCAAATTGAACATCGTCTTGTAAGTCAATTAGTATCTGTTCGAAGGTAGCAGAATCAAATAGTAAATCTTGGTATGCCAAGGTGTTTGTAGCAACGACAAAAATTCTGGCATAACCGTCCAGTGGGCCCCCGTCAATTTTAGGTAAATCATGATAAAAACCGGCAGTCAAGTCTTCCTTAACGAGTCGGGTAGCTCGAGTGATTAGGTAAAAATTATCCATGAGCCATTCAGAAGCATAACTGAGTCTCAAATCAGGATTCTTTGTTTCCTTAAGTAATTGATATGCTGTCTCTATCCAGTCCTGAATACCATCTAAATTTTTAACGACAGATTCATAGGAAACAATCTTTTTGCTACGCACAGTTGACTTGTGACTGGCTCTCGTCTTTACGTTCTGGATATTGTGAGCCAGACGGCGAATCAGTTCTTCTTGGCTTTCTACCGGAGGCTGTAGAACATCTGTATGAGAGTTA
>Ga0172377_10008374_pt1 | contig 10609 bp, 9 predicted proteins | sample Pumphouse3metaG_FD_119749 | JGI IMG/M metagenome (GOLD analysis project Ga0172377, IMG submission 119749) | Leachate microbial communities from a municipal landfill in Southern Ontario, Canada - Pumphouse #3 metaG | ecosystem: Engineered > Solid waste > Landfill > Unclassified | place: Canada... | reverse complement strand
GTAAAGCCTTTATTATTCTTCATATTGTCATCACCTTAACCAAATATCATTATTATATGGTTATTATATCCATTTAAAAATTAAATATTAAAAAAGAATATCCGTTTGATATTCTTTATCTTTTTTACTTTTAGAACTTGCGACTTCTGACAAAAGTCGGTATCTCTATTCCCGTTGGATCATCACTATCATCATCATCAATTTTAATATTGCGGCGATTATTAGGAACGGTATTATAAAGTGGTTCGCCATTGTTTTCAAAGCCAGTGGCTATGACAGTGACCACTACTTCATCAGTTAAATTCTCATTAATAACCGCTCCAAAGATAGTATTAACATCAGTATTAGCGGCCGCTCTAATTACTTCCGCTGCTTGTTCAGCTTCAAATAGGGTTAAACTATCACCACCAGTGATATTTATAATGGCATCAGTAGCACCGGCCACACTGGCTTCTAGTAAAGGACTAGAAACAGCGTTTTTAGCCGCTTCAATCGCTCTATCTTCACCAATGCCAATACCAATACCAATTAAAGCGTTACCACGATTAGCCATTACCGCTTTAACATCCGCAAAATCTAAGTTAACCAATCCAGTTACCGCAATTAAATCAGAAATTGATTGAACACCCCTTCTGAGAACATTATCTACTTCCTTAAAAGCATCTAACATTGGGGTTGTTTTATCAATTATTTCTCTTAATCGATCATTAGGAATAACAATTAAAGTATCAACTTGCTTTTTTAATTCCTCTAACCCCATTAAAGCATACTCCATCCTCTTTTTACCTTCAAAGGAAAATGGTTTTGTCACAATACCAACTGTTAAAGCCCCAATACCTTGCGCAATCTCCGCAATAATTGGTGCGGCTCCAGTTCCGGTGCCACCACCCATACCACAGGTAACAAAAACCATGTCGGCACCTCTTAAAACATCTTCTATTTCTTGTTTTGATTCAATAGCCGCCTCTTTACCTATCTCAGGATTGGAACCAGCCCCTAAGCCTTCGGTTAATTCCTTACCAATCTGTAATCTAATATGTGCTTTAGAAGTATTTAAAACTTGTAAATCAGTATTAGCGACGATAAACTCAACCCCCTCAACGCCTGATTCAATCATTCTATTAACCGCATTACAGCCAGCGCCACCAATTCCAATTACTTTAATTTTCGCTAATTGATCCATTTCTAAGCCAATATTCATAAATATCCTCCTTAATTATTATCAAAAAAATAACCAAATACTTTACCGATTACTGAATCGCTAGAAAAACTAAGAATTTGGTTTTTCGTCGAAATTAAATCAGTTTCTTTTTCTTTATCAAACATTGAATAATCTTTACCTCTTAAAATCAATTTATCATTAAAATATTTAATCGCGCCAATGAGAGTGGAAAACTTATTATTTCTAACCCCCATGATATTTAAATCAGCTACATAACTATGTTTTCCCAATACTTCTAGGACAACGCCATTAAACCCCGGCATCTCACTAACGCCACCTGTAACAATTATATAACTAATTTCCTTATTTGTTAAGAGATTTATTTGTTTTTTAACAAAATTTAATATTTCTTCAATTCGTGATGAGACTACTTCCGATACTTCATACTGATTAAGTCTTAACTCTTCATTATATAAATTCATCACCCGATAGCTTTCATTTATTTGGGCATAACGCTTATTCGCCACGGCAAATTTTTCTTTAATTTCCTTGGCATCAGCTTTATCTAATTTATAAATATACGCTAAATCATTATCAATATTCCGACCCCCTAACTGAATTACTTCATTCTTAATAATGATCCCCCGGTTAAAAATAGAAACATTAGTTGTTTCCGCCCCAATATTAACAACAGCCCCTAAACAAGTTTCAGTTGGGGTTGAACGTAGGGCAGTATAATCACCAATACCACCTAAAACAATATCAATTACCTCTATTCCAATTTTTTCTAAAACACTAACTAATGAATACACATTCTTCTTTGGCGTAGTCACCATTACCGCTTTAACATTTAACTTAGCCCCGACCAAGCCCTTAGGATCACGAACCCCTGGTTTATCATCAACATTAAATTCTAAAGGGATAACGGTTACTAATTCACGATCAGCTGGTAAACGATTATAAACACAAGCCTGCAGCGCTCTAACAATGTCATTACCTTTAACCGTTTTATCTTCATTAGTTATAGTACTATAACCTTCAACTAACTTAAAATCAGCAAAATAAGACGGGACAATGACAATAACTTTATTAACCGTAACCCCCAACATACCCTCTACTTCTTTTAAGGCCTCTTTAATAACTTTAGTTACTTCTTCAATATTAACGATTAAACCCTTTTTAATGCCGCGGGACTTTACTTGCGAAGTAGCCAAGATATTATATTTATTTTTATAATAATCACAAACAATTATTTTAATACTATCAGAACCAAGATCTATACCAGCATATATCTTCCTCATCTAATCGCTCCTTATCCTTGACATCATTATATCATAATCAAGTAATTTTTGTAAAAGAAAAAGGGGCACCGATTAATCAATAATTTTAAAATAATTACCCGCATCCCAATAAAAAACACCGTGTCTTCCTTCTAATTCTTCAAGAACTAATAAATAATAATTAAGCTTATCATACTTAGTCAGCGTTAAATAAACATAATTACCATCATTCATCGATAATAGAAATCTTTCCTTATCCACATTATTAGGGCTATATTCAATTTCCGATATTTTATCTAATACATCTTGATTAATTTTTTTCATGGCCTTAATTAATTTTGGATATTGTTCACTAGGCACATGGTTTATTAAAACAGGGGCGGTAATTAATTGTTTTCCAAGCGCTATTTCTTTATTTGTATCTAAAACCGCTTTATAATCGCTTCTTTTAATAAATAAAATAGGATACTCTTCAATATAAAGATGTAATTGACAAAACCAACGGCGTTCTACTTTGGCCGATTTAATACGTGGATCACGTTCTAATTTCTTTACTATCTTACGACTAGAGGTCAAAATACAACTTGGATAATCATCAAGATTAGCCATTTCCATAATCGTTTGATCATTATCAAAAAAACGGTGTTGCCCAAACACAAAAACATTTTGAATACTAACTTGCATTAAATAAGTACTTAAATAAATTAGTAAATAAACAACTAAAAAAACTAAGATAACGCGTTCAATTTTAAGCTTTCTTCTTTTTTTCATATCTTTCTACTCCCAATTAACAAACTCCTGTTCTACCTTTAAATCAACCGCATATTTTTCTTTTACTTTACGCTTAACTAATAAAATTAAATGGCGAATATCAGCAGCGGTAGCTTGTTGATCATTAATAATAAAATTAGCGTGTTTTGTGCTAACTAAGGCCCCACCGATTCTCATTCCCTTTAAACCACATTCTTCAATTAAACGACCCGCAAAATCATCTGGCGGGTTTCTAAACACACTACCGGCACTTGGATAGTTAAGTGGTTGACTCATTAAGCGCCGTTGTTTCCGGTCAAGAATTAATTCCTTAATTTCTTTTTTATCACCCACACTTAAAACTAAAGTGGCTTCTAAACAAATATAATCAGGATGTGCTTGTAAGATCGATGAGCGATAACCAAAAGCCATTCCTTTATTAGTTAAATTTATTATCTTTGCATCACCAGTTAAAACTTTAACCTGACTAATTACATCACCCATATCTTTTTTATAAGCACCAGAATTCATATACACGGCCCCACCGATTGTACCCGGGATCCCAGTCGCAAACTCTAACCCCGTTAGACCTAGCCTAGATACTGATAAAGCTAATTTCATTAAGTTATAACCAGACCCAACGGTAATAACATTATCATTAATTAGTAAATGATTAAAATAATCTAATTTAATAATAATCCCTTCATAATCACAATCACTAAAAATTAAATTAGAGCCACCACCAACTACCTTATATGAAAGATTAAATTGTTTTATTAAATTTAATAATTTAATTAGTTTTTCTTCATTAAAAGGAAAAACCATTAAGGAAACTTTACCACCAACTTTGTAAGTAGTAAAGTCTCGCATATAAACATTTCTTAATATTTTCCCTATTTTATTAATTTTAATCTCATTTATAATTTTTTCCATCATGTCACCTATTAATAATATCCTTTATTACATTATAGATTTTCATTGCGCTATTTGGAATACCTAATTGTTTGGTTTTCTTTTTCATTAATTGATAAAGTTGTTGATTAGCGAAAACGCCATCAATAGTTCTTATTAAAATATCCCCCTTTAAATCCTTCTCTTCAATAATAATCGCCCCCCCATTATTTTTTAATTCCAGCGCATTCTTTAACTGATGATTATTAGTCACATATGGACTAGGAATTAAGATGCTAGGCACACCAATGGTAGTTATTTCACTAATGGTACTAGCGCCCGCTCTTGATATAATTAAATCAACTAAGGGCAATAATCTAGGTAACTCATTGATAAAGTCAACTACCTTTACATTACTAGGAAAAGAATACTTCTTAACTATTTTTGCATAATATCTTTGCCCCGTAATATATAACACCTCATAATCTTTATGCTTAAATAATGGCAACATCTTAGCCAATATATTATTTAAAAGTTCGGCCCCTTGTGACCCAGAAACAATTAAAACTAACTTTTTATACTTAGTTAAACCAAACTTCGTTTTATCAAGGGGTTTCTTTCGATAAGCTAGATCACTACTTGGATTACCGGTTAAAATAGTTTTATCTTGGGGAAAATAATGCCGAGAAGAAGCAAAAGAGATACCAATTTTATCGGCATAACGACTTAAAAACCGATTAGCTAATCCAGGAACACTATTTTGTTCATGAATAAAAGTTTTATACCCTAACTTCTTCGCTGCATAAACAACTGGGGTTGTCACATAACCACCAACCCCAATTACAATATCGGGGTTGAAATCCTTAATCACTCTTTTTGATTGACCAATAGCTTTTAAAAAACTAAAGATACTTTTGATATTAGTAAATGATATTTTACGCTTTAAACCATACACTTTTAAAGCAATATAATTAATATCAAACTCCGGAATAATATCTTTTTCCATACGATTATGCGTACCAATATATAATATCTGACTATGCGGTTCTTGTTCCTTTATTTTATTAATAATCGCCACAGCCGGATAAATATGCCCCCCAGTACCACCCGCACTTATAATTACCCGCACCTTATCACATCCTAAAATAATTATAACATAGATACAATCTAGAAGTTAACTAAATCCATCACCGTTATATATCTAATTATAATTTATGAGTTAATCAGATATTAAATGAAAAATACAAAAACAATACTGGATGTATTGTTTTAAATGATAATAATTAAAATATAAAAATATTATAAACCATTATGCGTCTAATACCTACTCACATTCAAAATAATACCAATCCCTATTAAGCTAATTAATAAACTAGAGCCACCATAACTAAGTAATGGTAAAGTGATACCCGTAACGGGGACTAAACCAACAACCACCATTAAATTAAGAATAGTTTGAAAAATGATTTGAAAAATTATCCCAAAAACTAAATACTTGGCAAATCGATTATTAGTTCTTAACGCAATATTAATACTTCTAATTAAAATGGTTAAAAAGAAAAAGCTGACAATTAGAATGCCCATAAAACCAAATTCCTCACTGATAATAGAAAAAATAAAATCAGTTTGCGGTTCTGGTAAGTAAAAATGTTTTTGAATGGAATGACCAAAACCAAAACCAAGTAATCCGCCTGGACCAATCGCAAATAATGATTGGATAATCTGAAAACCACTCCCTAGGGGATCACGCCATGGATCTAAAAATGATATGATGCGTAACAAACGATATGGAGCTCCCATTATAAGACCGATAACGGCTAGTACTCCTAATATGCCAATATGAATAAAGAATTTAAAATTAACCCCGGCAACAAAGAAAAGCGCCACAATTGATAAGACTATTACCATGCCGGTACCAAAATCTGGTTGTAGCATAATTAATAAAAAAATTAATAAGGTTATTAAGAAAATGGGCCAGATTCCTTTTGCGACTCGCCCTAAAATATAATCATTTTTAGCGAGATATTTAGCCGTGAAAATAACCAAACCTAATTTCGCAAACTCACTGGGTTGAATACCAAAAGAACCAATCCCAAACCAACTTCGCGCCCCATTTCGAACCGTACCAATGCCCGGTATTAAAACTAAAAGTAAAAGTAAAAAGCAAATAGCTAAAATAAGGTTGGCTTTATAATAGTAATTAGGATAGGGTATTTTAGATATAATAATCATTATTATAATACCAACTAATAAGAATAAGCTTTGGGCTTTAACATATTTTAAAGCATCATTATATTTATATATTGCCCAAATATTTGATGATGAATAGATCATTATGATACCAAATATAACTAAGATAATTACGGCGATAAATAAGTAAACATCAAATGTTTTTGTTTTCATTTAATCACCTTTTGTTTTTTATATCCACACTCCAAACGTTATTGATATCATGGCTAGGAGCAAACCAACGACCCAAAACAATTTAACAATATCGCCTTCTGTCCAACCTAATTCTTCAAAATGATGGTGTAGTGGACTCATAAGGAAAACTTTCTTCCTTCTTAATTTTATTGAAGTATATTGAATAATAACACTCATAATTTCAATAATAAATACGCCCCCGACAATTAAGATTGTTATTTCATAGTGCGCTAAAATAGCAATTGCCGCCATAGTCGCTCCGAGTGCTAAAGCACCCATATCCCCCATAAAAACACGGGCTGGATTGGTATTAAATAATAAAAACCCCATTAATGAACCACATAAAACAAAACAAAAAATAGCGATATCCTCGTGCCCCATCAACCACCCAGCACCCCATGATATTAAGCCCAGAGCCATAAAACTTAAAACGGAAAGGCCGGCCGCTAGGCCATCTAAACCATCGGTAATATTAACCGCGTTTGACATACCTACTAACATTAATAAAATAAAGACCCCATATAACCATTTTAAATCAATTTTTATACCAAGCGTATGAACCCATAAGAGTGGTTCCGCCCCACTTCTCATAAAAATGTAGTAAAAAAGTAAGGCAATAATGAATTGACCAAATAACTTCTGCAGCGTGGTTAAGCCTTCATTATCTTCTTTTTTAATACTTAAATAATCATCCAAGAAGCCTAAAAAAGCATAACCAATAAAAACCATTAAGACAATAAATAAATTATCAGTCAACGCTACCTTATCAAAAATGAGAAAAGCAACCATGGTAATTAAAGTGGCGCCCACAAAAATAAGACCACCCATCGTTGGCGTACCCGCTTTTTTATGATGAGTAGCACCAACATAAATACTAATCCGTTGATTTAATTTTAATTTTTTCAAAAAGGGAATGATGATTAGCCCTAACACTACGGCTATAATGAAACCAATCATCATCGCAAAAACTGATTTTGCTAATATTAACACCTTATCACCTCAAAATATTATCTCTGGGTCAAATTATACTACAAACTAACAATTTTTTACATTATTCTCTTAATTTTTTACTAAGGCTTGACGCCAATATAATGATTAATTACCTAATAATAGTCTTATCTTGCCACCGGATATTAATCTTTCCTTGGCTTTTGGTGATTGATCAATAATAATATTACCAGACCCCGCATATTCTACTTGAAAATGGCTCAACAAGGGACGGACCTCTTTTATTTCCATCCCAATAACATAAGGAACCTCATAATATTTTCTTTCAAATGACTGATACTGTTTACCAAGACCAGTATCATCCTTTTTCACCTCTAAAGCGCGGAGAATATCAATCATAATCTTTTTAGCATGTGGCGTTACCGTCATACTAGCTAATTGAATAGTCTTTTTAGGATTATCAATCGCCAAAAACAAAACCGCTTGGGGCTTATCAGCGGGGATGGTGGCCACAAACGACATAATATAATTGCCTTCTAGATAACGACCATCTTTTACCTTTTGGGCGGTACCCGTTTTACCGCCTACCCGATACTCTTCAATATAAGCAGTGCGACCAGTTCCATTACTAACCACACACTCTAACGCATATTTTACTAAATCACTAGTTTCTTGACTAATAATATTTTTTCTAATTATCTTTTTACTGTTTTCCTGAATAATACTATTAGTTTCTGGTTCTAAGAAGCGTTTAACAATATAGGGCTGATACAATGTCCCCCCATTAACAATCGCACTAACGGAGTTTAATTGTTGAATTGGAGTAACCGATACCCCTTGCCCAAAAGCGGAAGTAGCTAGTTCGACTGGTCCCACCTGATCTAAACTAAAAATAATACCAGTTCCTTCACCGTTTAAATCAATACCTGTTTTTTGACCAAAACCTAACAAATCAAAATATTTAAACAATAATTCTTTTCCTAACCGCTGACCTAATTCTACAAAACCAGGGTTACAAGAATTTTCTAATACCTGCAGAAAAGTTTGAGTGCCATGGCCGCCATGTTTCCAACATCTAATGCGGGCATTTTCAACCAACCTTGAACCAGAATCATGGAAAGTATCCTTAAAAATATCCACTTTTTTCTCTTCAATCGCCGCCGCAAAAGTAACTATCTTAAAAGTTGAACCTGGTTCAAAGGTAGCCCAAATAGGTAGATTGCGATTAATTACTTCCGTCGCATACTTTTGATAATTATTGGCTGAAAAGGTTGGTCGTGAACCCATCCCTAATATTTCACCATTATTCGGATCCATCACAATAGCCATCGCCTGATCAGCATTAAAATGAACCATGATATTATCTAATTCTCTTTCAATAGCCTCCTGAATGCGATAATCAATCGTTAGCATAATATTAATACCATCTTGTGGTTGTTCATACAACTCACTTAAATTTAAGCGATTACCAAAAGCATCCGCATAATATTTAATCGCTCCTTGTTCCCCACTTAAATAATAATCATACTGTAATTCAATACCACTTAAACCCTGATTATCAATCCCTACATAACCCAAAACATGAGCTAATCGCTCATCAAAGGGATAGTACCGCTTTGCTTCTTTTACTAAATAAACCCCTTTTAAATTCAGACTACTAATTTGATCAGCTATTTTGTAATCCAGCCTTCGACCTTCTGGGTGCACTCTTTCCATCGCCACCCTTTTATTAATGTGTTTTAAAATTTCCGTCTTAGAAACACCTAATATTGGGGCTAGTTTAGAGGCCACTAATTCCTTATCGGTAATCTGACTAGGGATTAAAATTAAACTAGTCGTCGTTAAATTAGTCGCTAAAACAACCCCGTTGCGGTCATAAATAATACCCCGATTAGCTTGAATTGGTAAATTTCTATTCCATAATTGATTAGCTAACTTATTTAATTGTTCATATTCTACTACCTGAATATAGCCAACTCTTAAAATAATAACGATAAATAAAGAAAATAAAACGACATTTACTAACCTAATTCTTTTATCTACTTTTCTTTGAAACATAATAACCACCTAAAAAATAATATGACTTAAAAAAATAAAAAAGACATTTTAGTCTAAATCATCGTTATAAAACTAATCTGCCTAATCATTTGTTTCTTTAAATTAAAACTATCCGCATGTTTAATATGTCCCAACCAGGAATTAAAAGCTAAAATAAATTTTTTCTTATCTAATTTATGACTAATATATAATTTATTCCATCTTTTAATTTGTTTTCTTATTTTCTTCTTACATCTATTTCTAACTAAACGGTGCGTACTCCAAATACGATAACCGCAAAAATCAACACCCATTCTATTTGGATAATATCTACTTTTGGCATTCAAACTAAGCTTTAAATTAAAATTTAAAAAGTTATTAATCTTCTCTTTAATTACTTTAGCTTTTTCTTTATTATCAACTAAAATAACAAAATCATCCATATACCTTACATAATATTTTATTTTTAAGATATGCTTTACATATTGATCTAACTCATTTAAATAAATATTAGCAAAAAACTGTGAAGTATAATTACCAATCGGAATACCTATTTTTTCATCATTAGATATTAATAATTTAGTAAAGGCTAATAATTTTTTATCTTTAATATACTTACGCATAATATTAAATAAAATTTTCTGATCAATCGTATAAAAGAACTTCTTAACATCCATTTTTAATATATAATAATTAGTCCCATAATTTCGCTTCATTATCCGTATATATCGTTGTAATGCATCAACGGCTTTGTGCGTCCCACGATTATCAAGACAAGCAAAAGTATTGGTAATAAGCCTCGGGATAAAATAGGGCTTAATAAACTCATGGACATACCATTGATGAACAACCCTATCAACATATGGTAAAGCTTTTATAACTCTCTCCTTTGGTTCATAAACAGTAAAAGAACGATACTGACCGATCTGATATTGACCTAATCTAATTTTTTCAATAATATTTATCAAATTACACTCTAAATTAAGCTCAAAATTAAACACTTCTAGACGCCCCATTTTACCCCTCTTAGCTCTTTCATGAGCCTCTAACATTTTTAAAAAAGTTAAATTTTTATCAAAACATCTCTTTATCGTACGAGACATGAATTAATCCAACT
>Ga0172377_10008373_pt1 | contig 10611 bp, 11 predicted proteins | sample Pumphouse3metaG_FD_119749 | JGI IMG/M metagenome (GOLD analysis project Ga0172377, IMG submission 119749) | Leachate microbial communities from a municipal landfill in Southern Ontario, Canada - Pumphouse #3 metaG | ecosystem: Engineered > Solid waste > Landfill > Unclassified | place: Canada... | reverse complement strand
TTCTTATAAAATCATCATTTTGAGAATTCCCAGCTCCGAAGATTTGCATAAATTCTTTATCTTTTTGCATATCTTTATATTTGATGATATAAGATGGATAAGCAATTGGTTTAATAGCAGCATGAGTTTTTTCAGAGATAATAACAGTAGGTTCTAGCGATTCAAATTCTTTTAAAATTGTTGAGTCATAACGAGAAAGTACATTTTTAAATGAAGTATAAGCATTTTCATTTTTAAAGACAATTTCTGGATTAATATTAGAATTTTTAAGATAGGCCATTGATTTAGAGACCCCTTTTCTAATATTTAAATATTCTCTTCCATCTTCGCTCATTAAAATATAAACTTTTATGTTTTTTGAATGCTCTTTTAAGACATCGGCCATAGCTCTTGTCAAATATGTATTATATTTTCCAGATAGCATACTTGAACTGTCAATGAGGGTTTTTGTTTTTTCTTTGTTGTTTAGGACTGCATATTTCATACTGTACCCAATGTCTTCAACATGGTTAAAGTGTTTATCTTCCCATTTTTTATAAGCAATAGCAGTTTCAATATTAGGATTTTGTAAGAATTGACTTAGCACTGGCTGTCTTTTTCCTTCTGGCAAGATGGGATATTTATAACAATCTCCAGATTCATTTTCAATGCACTCTTTTCCGTCTTTATTAATAAATTTAGCTGGTTGAGGATCTAATTGAGATTGCAGCATTTTTTCAATGTTTTTTTGTACTTTTAATTGTTCTTTTTGTACTTTAAGCATTTCTGCAAAAAGTTCTTGCAAGCTTTTCTCTTTTTCATCTTCTTTTTTTGTATCAGCACTTCCATCTTGATAATGCCATCCTTTTTCAATACCTGTTTTCTCTTTTAAATTTTTTACAGGTGTTGATGCCTCTGCATATCCTTGCCCTGGACTTAGTACTAATAAAAAGCCAGCAAGAATGATGCTAATTTTTGTTTTTTTCATTTGCAATCCTATATTATTTTATGCGGAAATTCTATCTTATAATATTTTAATGAAAACTTAAGAAATAAAATATAATAATTTGAATATTTTTCAAGTTTAGCAAAATAATATTATTTGTGCTCTTTGTGCTATAATAATATTTTTATATTAAATTAATAAAAGCTAACTTGCAATAAAAGGACAACACTATGGATGAAAATCAAGAGCCGAAAAAGAGAAAAACAAAAACCACTAAAGACGGTACGTATATGTCTCTTAAACTCAGTACTGCATTATTTGATAAACTTAAGTTCTCTACCGAGATACTTAAAATGACTCAGACAGATATTGTGGAAGCCGCTTTGACTTTGTTCTTTAAAGAACAAGAAAATCTTACGTTTTTAGACGAATATGAAAAAAACCTCATTGTAGATGAGGAAAGTTTCATGGTTCCTAAAGAATTGTATGCAAGACTAAATGGAATTACACTGTTTGAAGTAGAAAATTTCATTAAACAAAACAAAATTAAAGTTGTATCGTTAAATTCAGATAGAGAAGCCGAAAAGAAAATTTCTTACATGATTTTTAGATTTGATGATCAAAAAACATTTCTTGGATTAATTTTACATTTACAACATAATTGTGAAAAACTAAGAGTTGATGTAATTAAATGTAATCAAAAAGTTGCAGGACTTGAGAATTCAATTCATAACTTACGTAAGAATAAAAAGGAGTAATGCCAATGTAAACAAACCTATGTTTTTATAATGTAGGGATTTTATTTTTAAAGGAAAGTTGATGAAGAAAAAAATCTTGTTAACCGTATTGTTACTTTATAGTACAGCATTATTCTCTGATGAAGTCAAACCTATTTATCACGATAATAATTCGTATGTTTATAATCTTGAGAAAGCAATTCTTAAAGCGATTGATAAAATTGAACTCTTAGAAAAAGAAAATAAAGAGAGTAAAAAAGAAATCGCAAAAGTAAAAGAAGACCTTGCTGAAAATTTGTTAAAAACGGAAAATTTGAACAAAAAAATATTGGATAATATCCAAGCTCAAAAGAGTAAAAATAAAACGGAAAACACTGGTTCTCTTACAACTGAAGAGATTAAAAAAATCGAACATTTTATAAACAATTAAAAAGGAATGTTTATGGTAAAAAAAATTACATTAGGTGCATTATTGTTTGCAAGTTCGTTGTTTGCAACAAGCAATGAACAAGAACTTATCAAAAAAGTCCAAGAAATTGGGATTTTCAAAGCCCCGTCTTTAGAAGTTAATCGTGTTATTGACAAAGGGGCATTATTACATGTTGGTGCAACAAATACATTGCAAAATGGTCAAAAACAACCAGTAGAGGCTTTTGTGACAAGCGATTTACAATATGTTATTTTAGGTAAAGCCTTCACTGCACAAAAAGGAGAAGAGTTGTTTATCCCAGTTGATATGAAAAGTTTTACAAAAGATGCGGCTTTTTCCATCGGAACAGGTAAAAAAGAGCTTTTCTTATTTACAGACCCAGAATGTCCATATTGTGTAAATTTAGAAAAAGAAGTGATTTCTAAACTCACAAAAGAAAAGTTAAACGAAATTAAGATACATGTCATATTATTCCCTTTGCCATTCCATAAAAATGCTACCAATATGAGCTATTACGTTATGAGTCAAAAAGATAATGCCTCAAAATATAAAGCAATCAAAGAGATTATGTTGAATAATGATACAACATATGCAGCAGCAAAATATTCAACAAGTGAATTAGAAAAACTAAATGGAAGCCTTGACAAACAGATGGAAGTTATTCAAAAGCTTGGTGTTAATGGCACTCCTACAATTTTAGACATCAATGGTAAAAAAATAAACCCTTCTGAATTACTCAAGTAATTCAGAAGAATAAAACACTTACAAAGGCACCCCCATGCTTAAAAAAAAATATTTACTCTCATTACTATGTTTATGTATATTTCAAACTTCTTTTTTTGCACAAGAAAGAGATGTGGCTCATGAAAAGAGATTTTTAGTAGAAATTGGAAAAGAGTCTTTTCCTTCAGAAATCCTTAATATCATTAATAATGATAAAAAGTACAATCTCGCAATCTTACAATTAACAAACCAAGATTATATGAAAGTTAACGAGGTAATAACTGGAGACCCTCACAAACCAAACGAGCAAAAGAAAGATACCATAAAAACTCCTGATTTTAAAGAAGTTTATAAAAATCTTGTCGAATCATATAGTGAGACCAAAAATCCAGTTTCCGCTTATATTCTAACAAATTTAATAAGTACTGCATTTGGGAAAAATAATAAATTAAGTGATTTTGCGAAATTCTCAGAGGTTAATTATAAGAATGGTCTATGCTCTGGTTTTATTGATTATGGGGAAACGTTGCAAAATGGTTATTTCATCCCCGTTAATAAAGAGAAAGCTCTTTTTGTCTACAAAGAGGGATATGAGAAATGCAAAGACATTTCTTGGTTCGGCTCTCTTTTAACATCAAAAATCCAAAGTATCCGAAAATCAAAATGAAATTCCTTAAAAGTTTTTTACCCCTTTTAATATTAACACCTTACCTCTTGTTTGCATATATGGATTTAGGAACACACGGAAACACCCACCCAATAAAAGAGGAATCCTTTAAAACTCAATTATCGAAACAATACAATGAAAACTTTAAAAAAGAGGTTCTTGAAAAAGAGATTGAAAAGGCATATAGTGATAGTTTTCTTGTAAAAGGAACATTGTCAGAATGCTCTAAAAGTCAACAAAGAGAGCATATTCCAGAAATTATCATAAGTGAAGATATTGTCATGCCACATACCGGTAAAATTCTATTTAAAAAGGGGCAACACTATAATATTTTAAGTGAGAATAATATTAATTTTGGGAAATATATAATATTGATTGATGCGAATGATAAAGCACAAGTTGAACTTGCAACGACTTATAAAAACTATGCAGATATTTTAGTGGTGAATGGTAACGTTAAAGAGTTGCTAGATGTTGGAATAAATGCAATGATTGCACGTAACAATATAGAAGTTAAAATGCTAGATGTAAAATGTCTTCCCTCTGTATATACCCAACAAGAAGATAAATTTATAGTCAATGAATAAAACCCAAAATATTTAACCAAGGAAAAATAAAAAATGAAGAAAAAGATATTTACAATACTATTATGCACAATACCTTATTTTTCTTATGCTGAAAATGTAATGTTAAATTTTATAGAAACCGTTGATTGGGAGTACATGGGAGATAATACTAAATTCTCTACTGATTTATGTTCATGTGATGTTAAAGACAGTGGAACGGGTACGGGAGCTGGATTTAGAGCACAAATTGCCGAGCCAATTGGATTAATAGAAACAACAAATACACCTTGGAATGTTGTGTCAATTGGACAAAAGTTTGACAAATCCTTGACACGAAAACAAGGAGGTAGCAGACATGATAGTTTAAACAGAAGATATACACATTTTATTGCTTTTGCGCCAATGGGTATTTTAAACTTTGTACAAGATTATGTTTGCTTTGAACGATTAACTTCTACAAATTTTTTATATTGGAGCGAAATTATACCAACTCAAACAAGTGATATAATGGCACTCTTTGCACAAGCTGCAAAAGGGCCAGTAGGAAAAATTTGGTATAATAATCCAATAGGAGCCATGGCTTGTATTATAGATTGTGCTGCTGCAACATTTAACTCATCTACTAATTACTTACATTGGTGCGCTGGTTGCGCTGGATCAACTGGCAACAATACGGCTTATGGCAATGGTAAAGATGAAGATCCTATCACTGCTCACCATGTTTATGCATTAAGTGCAATTGATGATTTACATTTTGCAGGTGGTTTGGCAAAAATATCAAACGCTACATTTACTTTTAGTCCTCAAGCTCAAATACCAAATTCTATGTGCACCCCAAAATATTTTCCAATGGCTATAAAGACACAGTATGCTTTACAGCTTGCATACCCAACCACGGGGCACGCTCAATCAATTGGCAAGTTTAGAACTTTTTGGGCTGAATTCAAAAACAAGCCATCAAGCGAAGATGATGTATCAACATGGCTTTGGGTTAATAAAGATTTTTGTATTGGAGCTTCACAATGCAAATCGGTTTTCACAAAAGAAACAAATAACTAAGAATAAAAACAATTATTAAAAATAAGAAACATTTTTTAATGATTGTTTTAGGTAACTCTTTATTTCTATCTTTATACAAATCATTTAAAAATAGTAATCTATTATTATCTTCGTTAAGGTCTTTATTTCTATTTGTTAATTGACAGAACAATTCGGCAATGTCATATTCATTTAATAATTCTATATAATCAAATTTTCTGTTAAAGTTTAGATTTGATAATTTGTCAATATGAATTTCATTTCTAATAATGGGGGTATTGTCTTCTCTACTCCCGACTTTTCTTTTACGAAAAGCAAATCCAATATTCTTATATAAAAGATTTCTTCTTTTTTTATTATCCTCTTCTTTTTCATCAACAACCGATAACTCGGCACTTAAAGAATAATCTGGAATATATTTATTTGCCATTAATAAAATCTCATTTAGTAAAAAACTACCAATACCAAATGAACGATATTCATGATAAATCATTATACTATTTCTTAGATCACATGCTTTAAAACTTGGATTGGATATGAACTCCCAATTATCAGTTCTTTTTAGTGTTGTAAAACATTCTCCCTTTTTAACTAAAAGTAAATATGAGATCATCACATCTATCGAAACATTAAATCTTTTTTCAGAATCTTCATATATAGATATTTTGAAATCAAGTTTAAAATATAGTTTTTCATTCTTTTTTTTATTGCTAATGTAAATTCTTGAGAATTTATTTTCTTTTAGAAAATCCATTCCATATTCCTTTTGATAGTATTTCCTAATTATAGAATAAAAATAAAATTGTTTGTTTCTCTTCTTTTAAATATATAATATTATTTTTATGTATAATTATATAAAAATATCTTTTTTATATAATATTAAGTATTTATATATAATAATTGTCCTCAAATCTTGCATTTAGGATTTATTTTATGAGAAAAGAGCTTGTTTTATTTTTATTCCTTACATATGGTGGTTATTGTTTCTTAAATGCTTCTAGTCTTAAAGATAAGATGGAAGATGCCTATTCCTCTATTTACAATTCAGCATCTATACTTCCTATAAATCAAAGCAAAATTATTAAAGAAGAAGTAACAAAAGAGTATGAAAAATATACTCAAATTTATAAAACTCCAAATAAAAGTTCAATCACTATATTCTATTTTGTTGATTCTGGAATTTCAAACATGGCAATTGAACGTTTTTCAATGGCAGTTAATAAAATTGGAGTAACTGGCAAAGTAATGTATAGAGGATTAATTAATAATAGTTTTCAAGAGAGCGCGAATTTAGTCAAGAATATTCAGGAAAAAGAAAAGATTAAAAATATTGACTTTTACCCTATACACTTTCATAGTTTTAAGAAATTTCAACTTGAAGAGGTACCTGCGTATGCCTTAAGTATTTGCAATAATGAGCAATTCCGCTTCAGCGATTGTGAACATAAATATCTAATCAAGGGGGATATTAGTCTCACTTCATTTTTTGAAAAAATTAAAGAATATGGGAAAGAATATGAAGAGTACTATTATTTTCTTTTAGAAGGAACAAATGAGAATGGAGCAAACAATAATGACTAAATATATATTCTTACTTATATTTCTTGTGAGTGGGCTTTTATATGCGGAAAACATAGAAGAAGAACAAACTTTGAGTCCTATTGAGCAACAAAATCAAAAAAATATGAATATAAAAGATAGAATAAGTGGAACTCAAGAGTATCGAACATATAAAGAAGCAACAAACAGTGAAAACATTAAAGAGTGGACAACAAAAGATTTCCAGCAAAACCAAGGCGGTAATACTGGTATGATTGGTTCTACTCAAATCTTTTTAGGGGCTAATCCTGGGGGAGATACTGCTTTAAATGGAAATCCAAATGAAATGACTACAGGTGGAATCCAAGAAAATGAACAATTCAATGATATTGATTCTTTAAATGTATGGACAAATGAAATGCAAGATGAGATTGTTTCTGGTGCATTAACAAGCTCAAACACAATTATAACAAAGGGAGGCACCGTTAAGTGTTACATTACAAGAAATATACCAATACGATATAAATGCAGCTATACGCAACTTTCTTATGGTGAAGGCATGGGTGAAAATGGAGTAAAAGCAAGAACACAATGTGAAAATGAATGTTATGAACAATTTGGATGTGTTTCTTTAATAGCCAATCCAATTGTTCAAACAACAAATGTGGAGAGTTTATCTATATATAGTGTTGTAAAAGATGAAAATGGGGCAAATACTCCCGAAGAAGAAATTATAAAAGAAGATACTGTTGAAAAAGTACTTAACTCCACGACAAAACTCAACAAAATAACATTCAAAGTAGTAGGAAATAATAAAAGAGGAGCAAATGCATACCTTGATATATTATATACAAACAAAAAAGGTTTAAATCAATTTTTAGTCAGTAAACTTTTAGTAGAAGAAGGTGCCGAACTTAGCTTAACAGTAAACGATATAGCTACAAAAATAACAATGAAACTCTATACAAAAGATGATGAAGTTGAAAGACGAATTGAAAATATACAACTCATATATGGAAGCAATCAAAAATTTATTTGCCCAAAAATGCAAGATATATCAAACAGAAATCCTGGCGCCTTTGCCCATTTATGCCCAAGTGGTAAAGTTATTGAATTTAGTACATCGACAACTGATTATAAAATATGTGCTGATTATGGAATTGTTGGAGACAACAAAGATGGAACTTTTTCTAGTGAAGATGCTTGTTTCTCAGTTTGTAGAGAAAACCATGGATGTGGGCTTGATATTACTACTTTTAATACTGAAGTTTTAAAAGAATTTCAAGAAGGATGCATTGAAGGACAAGAAAATTGTGAAACCAATACTTGCAAAAATTTAAGATTAAATGGAAATCGGATTTTAAATGAAAATGTTTTTAGAGCCGGTGAATATCCTACTCACACAATTATAAATTCTACCCAACAAACAGGTGTTAAAAGACCAAGACCACTACTTGACGAAGATATGGATTATTTAAAACGAAATAATGAGGAATGGAAAGACGAAGCTTATAAATACATGCTTGATAACAATAGATTTGCACAATCAGTTGTTAGTTTAGATCAAAATACAGAAATGTCTATAGCATATAATATTGGACAAAAAGCTGGTTCAAACTATGGATACAGTTCCACTGGCTCCAGAGCCTTATATGCAACACTTAAACCAAAGGCTTATGATGTTCATAATAATACAAGCTACAAGTTCTATATTGTTATTGACGCGATAATTGAGAAATACATCACAAATGAATCTGCTCGACAAGAAAAGAGTAAAGACAGAATATTGTATTTAAGAACGACAGATACTGAAGACTCCTTTAAACCATTTGCAATTAAAAGGAATTTTGGAAAGAATGTTATTGTAACAAATGAAAATGGTGAGACTTTTCAGAATCATTCTGAAAATGAAGAAGCCACATGGACATTTGAAAGCTTTAACGGAACGCAATGGCATTATCACTCAAGTTCAAATGTTGCAGAAACTTATAAAAATGAAAAGATTGTTCTCGGAGATAGACCTTATTTAAGGGTACAAAGTATAGACAATTTAAATAACATTATTTATTCACTACCTGGTATTGTTAGAAGCATAACAAGAAATGGTCTTTATGAAACCAAAAATTATTCTGGCAATTATGATGGTACAGGAGAAGCCTTAGCTCGTTTTAATGTTTATGTTCATTACACTAATCAAAACTTAACGTACAATGATTTTTTAGAAATGATAGAAAATGAAGAAATAAAACCATTCTATGATAATTTAACACCCAGTGCATTTCCCAAAGAAGTACTTGGCGATAATATGCAAATAGGTGCAGATATTAACATCTACCAATATGGGCCAATTAATAAAAAAAGTGCTTACGTTAGAATCTTTCCAAAACAAACTGAAGTAGGTAAAAAAGGATTTATTTATGTGTTTGGGTATTAAAAATAAACTTTTTAAAGCTTTATTAGCTTTAGCAGTAATATCTATTGCCTTACTTGAAATCAAAGCCGATAGGGTACAAAACAATGAACTTCTTACCCCTCAAGGTACTGTTTATGATTTTACATTTCAAAGTGATTATACTCCTCAAAACAACCCCGTTGAATCATATTCTAAGATTAAATATGAAGTCGAAAAAATTATTGGCCTAATCCCCCGAACATTCAAAACCAACACCTGCGGAACAGACACCTACGGTAACAACTACTGCAAAGAAGCATTAAGCGAATGTAGTCAAGAGTGGGATTATGATAATGGTTATTCTGTTAGTGGCGTGGGTAGCGTTGTTGATTATACAAATAAAATAACAACCACCAAAGAAGTTTGCAGTACCAACACAGGCGTAAGAATGTATTCAAATTGTGCTGGCAATATGCTGCATAATCAAGCATCTAGTTATTGTTTCAACCTAGTTGAAGGTGGGTATAGTGATTGGAGATTACCCACTTTAGGTGAAACAGCAACTTCAAGTGGAATGGGTGAGAATGGTGTACCTAGTTGCAGTGGTCGGACGTGGACTTCGACTGTCATCAGCGGCAGTCTGTATGTGTGGAGCGGTTCGTTTATCTACGTCAGCGACAGCAACATCGACTACTACGTCAGTCCGGTTCGTTGTGTCAGGTAATTTCTTGTTTCTTAAATACTTAAATTCTTATTTCTTTAAAAAATGGAGGGGAAATGTTAGAAAATTCTAAACCAAAATTCAGTGAAGATGTTTTACAAAAATTTTTCAGCTTTGAGAAATTTTTTAAATTCTTTAAGGCAATAAGTTCAGGGGAAAAGAAAAAAACAAGAAGAATTAATCTGTATGATTTTTACATAATTATCTTGATAAAACATTCTATTTTTCTTTAAATAACGAAATTGAACAAATCGCCATGCAACTATCTGGTTGGAAAAAATATTTAAGAGGTATAAAAAATGAGAGTTAAAATATTTATTTTATTTGCAACTTTAGTGAGTATTGCAAATGCAGAATTTTATCATTGGAGTTCTTTGCCAACAACATGCAGTAATGTAACCACTATAGCCTGCCCTAGTGGCTATAGCGATAATGGCTCAAATTGCAAAAAAGACATTTCCTACACATTCTATGAATACAAATGCCCTAATGCACAAAGTTCTCAAGATTACAACTACTCCCCTCAAAACACAGGTGGAGATTGTAATAAAACAGACCCAAATAATACAACCATAAACTCTTCTACCTTAGATGATGCGTGTAATAGCTCAACCCCACCAACAAATAACTGCAAACGAGAAAAGTTCACGTGTGTGGCCGATAGTAATAGACCATGTGCAAAAGTCGATAATAAATGGCAATGTTCACCTTTTGCGTGTAATAATGAATTAGCGTGTGGTTATGCAACTTGCAATGGACTACCAACTTCAAATACCGCAATTATGCCTTATGAATATCACCCAATTGAAGCATTAACAAGAAGCGGTGATGCTTGTATTCCTATTCAATGTGATGCTGATTATGAATATGATG
>Ga0172377_10008371_pt1 | contig 10611 bp, 5 predicted proteins | sample Pumphouse3metaG_FD_119749 | JGI IMG/M metagenome (GOLD analysis project Ga0172377, IMG submission 119749) | Leachate microbial communities from a municipal landfill in Southern Ontario, Canada - Pumphouse #3 metaG | ecosystem: Engineered > Solid waste > Landfill > Unclassified | place: Canada... | reverse complement strand
TTAGGAGTCGACGGCTTCAGTAGCGGCGATATTATCTGGGAATCCAATAACGCCAATGTGCGAATTCATCAATATGACGGGAAAGTTCTCGTTCTCGATAAAAGCGACTTCGCGGTTACTATAACCGCCAGGAGCACGAGAAACTCGAATATTTATGGTACCGTCAGTTTCTTGGTTCGGGACGTCACGCCCAGATTGGTGTTTATGGAAAACGCTCTTGATCGCTTGAATGGTCTTAAAGAAATATACATGAACGTTATCAATCCTCATAGCGTTGAATTTAAGGGAAGCTTGAAATTGCGAAGCGACGTGAAGATATACGTTCCGGCGCAAAACTATGAAGCTTATTTGCATTTTTGGAGCGATATGAAGAACAATATTTATCCGATGGAGTAAGATAAAGCAATAAGATAACTGAAGTTTTACAATTTGGCGTAGTCGCGAAAACCGGCTATGCCTTTTTTCTATATTTAATCCCAACGAAAATTAGCAATCGAGCATTATTTTTTTAACAGATATCCTTTTCCGCGATAATCGCGCTTTTCCTTTTTACATAATAATTTTTAAATATAATTGTCAAAAGAGATTAAAAATGTTATAATTATTATATAATATAGGAAAAAAGCGGTTGGAGGTCGGTTTTGGCAATCTTCGAAAAATTCAATTTTGACATTGTTATCGCCATTGTCATAGCCGGATTTGTAGCGTTTGCCCTGTATTTCCGCTTTAAAAGACAACTCTCTCTAACGCTTTCTTTCCTACTGCCTTTTTTATTGATATATTTTTCATATGATTTTATCGCCGGAATCGCCGAAAAGACCGGATTCGGGAATTTTATCGCCAAGGTTCTGCCTTTTTCGGCCGAAAAAAAGTACCCGACGGCGATCGCGATTGCTGTTTTAACATATTTTTTGTTCGTGATCATTATCCGCTTGATTACGCTATTGTTTCGCGAACCCGTGGAAAAACAAATCACGAACAAAGATAAAATCCATCTGAAAATTATAAATGTCATCATGGGCTTGATAAACGGGTACGCGGCGATCGTCCTGTTGATGTTCGTCCTTAGCCCGGTGGTCGAGATTGACTACGAGAGGCCGGTCACGGCGATGGTCGCGAAAACGAGCCACCCCGTATTCGCGGTTTCGTTTTTGAATGAAATTAAAGCAAAGGAAAGAGAATACGCCGTCTACCGGGAAGCTTTTCGGCATTTAAGCGGCGAGCAGGCCGCTGCCGATTTATCGGCAATCAACCGGCGGCTTGATGAGGTCGAGGCGGAAAATCAATTTTTCGCCGCCGTCCTTTACCCCGAACTTAACGCTGACGCCCAGGCCTTAATCGATAGTCATTTGGAAAACGGCGATTTCATATCGGCTTTGTTAACGACCGTCGAAGAAAAGGAGATTTTGGATCGAGTTATTATCTTTCACGCCTCAACCGCCATCCTGCCGCAATTACAAGATTTCCGCGACCGGGCGGATAAAAGCATCGGGTATTGGCGACTCTATTGTTTTCTTCGCGGCGAAAACATTGACTTTGACGATTTTTTGGCTGTGACATCTTCGCTTGCGGCTAACGGGGACCGCTTAAGCCGCGATTTCCGTCATCTCAAGGAAAAAACCGCGTTTCGGAAACAAGCCGCGAATTTTCGCCATTTTCTTGAGAATTATCAAGAATACGGACAATTGCTTGATGATGAGCCGAATGACTTCGGCGAATATAGGGAAAGTTTTTCGGCGTTATATTCCGATTATGACGCATTATGCGCGTACGGGGAGAGGTTTTTGACCGCGTTTTCCGGCAACGGCGACCCGATAATCGAAGATATAAAAACGGCCTTTAAACGGTTGCTATTATGCCGGGAAAAAGCAAAAGCATATCCCGATGTGCCGGCGGACGTGAATATCGTGTTCGCCTCCGACGACGGGAAATGGTATTTAAAGAACCGGTGGGAAAAGGATAATATTTTCCGCTCTTATATAATCGATGCGATTACAAACCCGGATTCGTCGGGATACGCGCTTTATCACCGCTATATTTTTCACCGTTATTTTGATTTAGATAAAACCATTACCGCTAACGCTTTGTTGGGCGGGTTGGACACACTGGTTTTGAAAGGCCTTTTATCCGAGAAACAGGCGACGGATTATCTTAAACATCTGCTAGCCGACGCGAGGAGCGCGTTACGGGACGGGGCCGTGGAAAACCGATTATCTGAGGACTTCTATGAAGATTTACTTGCCAGCGATCACAAATTAATTAGTCCCGAAATAAAACAATATTTGCAGCAATAGACGCTAAAGGGGGAGTTCTCTTGGCAAAACCGGAGAAATTGGATATTTCCGTTTACGAACTTGATTCTTCGGGCAGGTACGTGAAAAGCCGGGAGAATGATCCGGTTATCGCTTTTCAGGACTCCGCCGTCGTCGCTACCGAACTTCCCGAGGAAAAAGCCCGGGCCTTGCGCGGAAATCCGTTTTTGTATAACGCGGAAAGGTCGGGGACGGAAGTTTACAGCATTGAAGATTTTCTTGTCACATATAAAAAAAGGGAATATCTGTTGGGCGACATTATCAGGAATGCCCGGTTTCCCCTTAGGGTCAGGAAGAAAGTATTCAAGAAAACTTTTAGATCATGGCGCAGGGATTATGTTAAAAAGAAAAAGCAAGTTTTTCGGGAAAATTTCCGCACCGTCGAGGTCGTTAAAAGTATTGGAAATATTAAGCTCCCGTTTTACATCGAACTCGCGATTTGGGCGATGTTCGCGGCGATGATTTTTATCGCCGGGATTGATTCCCCATTATGGCAAAAAATTGCCCGCGGCCGGTTCGGCATGTTCCTGCGGGAGGCCCTTGACGCCATGTACGCGTCGGCGCCGTGGTTGGGAATCGTCGCCAACATCTCTATTTATCTGCTCATTGTTTTGATTATACATTCGTTGTTTTTCCGAATCATCATCAAAGATTATCGCAAGTATTATCGCGAAGCGAATGACTATTTAACCAGAAGCGAGACGCAAATTAATCGCGAGTATAAAAAGAAAAGAAAAAAAGCGTACAAATATTACATGCGCTACCTTAAGAAGAAAAGCACGCCTTATTATCCCCCTCTGGACATTAACGAGATTCAGGAGGGCGAGGTCAATATTGAGGTGTTTGATATTGTAAGCAAAGCGACGGTAAACAGATCTTATCGTTTGATGAAAGCGGAACCGGCTTTAAAAGTTATTAAATCAATATTATTGATTTTAAGCATTGTCGGTCTGGTTGTTGTTTACGGCTATAGTATCGTTTACGTGATTATTGCAGCGCTATAGAAGTTGCCAATTCAGAAATTTGTACTACGGGCGTTCTCGCGCCTGGGAAAGAGGACAAAATGGAAAATGCAAAATTAAATACCGGCGAAAATATCACTGAAAATACACAGCCCGCAGAACCGGAAAAGGCCGTCGAAAATGCAAAACTCGTTGAACCGGAAGAGGCCGTCGAAAACGCAAAACCCGCGGAACCCGCTGAGGTTGCCGAAAAAAGCAATCCCGTAGAAGCGGAAAACGCTAGCGGAAACGAGGAAGACGACAAGGCGGCAGCCGGGAAAGCGCAAGCAAAAAAGCCGGCGGCTCCCACTCGGAGCCGTTCAGCCGCCGCTTTGACAACCCAAGAAAAGATTGAACAGATTAGGGCGACCGAACAGGCCAAGCTTGAGGCCTTGAAGGAAAGGGAGCGGGAAAAAACCAGATTAGCAATCGAAAAAGAACGCGAACGGTTGGAAAGGGAATTGCGCGCCGAGATACGACAGTTGGAGGCGCAATTGCAGTTGTCCCGTTCGGCGTTCGAAGAGGAATCTATCGCGGATGTTCCCGTTACGGAAGTAAAACCCGTAACCAAACCGAAACCCAAACCGAAGGCGACGAAAAAAGCCAAGGAAGTCGCCGCGGCGCCCGCCGAAGAAAAGAAGGAAGCGGAAGCGAAACCGAAGAAAACAAGAAAGGTCAAGACTGACAAACCGAAAGAACCGGCCAAGGATGTCAAAGCGCAAGAGCCGGTCGAGGTAGTCGAAGTTAAAGAACCCGTCATAGTTGCTAAAGATGAGCCCGCTGCCGAGGAAAAAGTAAAGGTTGTCGCCAAGGCGGAAGACAAAGAAATCGTTGCCGCGAAAGAGGATAAGCCGGTCGCGAAACCCGAACCCGACGAAACCCCGATAAGCAATTTGCAAAAGCTTAAAGAGCAAATCATGGCGCAGAAATTACTAGAAAAAGAGTTAATGGAAAAAGAAGCGAAAAAAGCGCAAGAACAGGATAAAACTATCAGCGAAAGAATTGCCAGTTTGGGGATGCTTACTGCGGAAGAAGGAGAACAGCTCATTTCCGTCGACGAATTTGAAGAACAAAGAAAAGTCATTGAGGGCCTGAAGGCGGAAAAGACGGAATTACAGGATAAAATAAATAATCTTCATGATAAACTTGATAAGCTGTTCAGATTGCAGTTAGACGGGATGAATCTGGTGGACGATGCCGAGGATTGCCGGCTGTCGTCATTGTTTGTAGAAAATTACGAAAAGCGGAAGCAGCAACTTGAGATTATGGAAAAAAAGATCACGGATTTAGAGAAAATAGTTTCCGATAACGCCCGTCAGATTGACGAAGCGGAACAAGCTTTCCTGCGGTTGCAGGAAACTCACCAGCTGCAGGCGCGCCGGCTCGCCGAACTATCCGAGCAAATTGATAACGTCGTCGGCAGACGGCCCGCTTTCGGTTATGCGGACGCGCCAATCGCGCCACGCGATTATTCCGCGGGATATCGTTCTTCCGAAATAGTATCGATCTATCGCGAGCTTGACGGCTTGCAAAGAGAAATTAACCGCCTGGCCACCTCCATGGAATACGGTCAGCGTTATGGCGGTTTTAAGGACAAGGAGCGCGAAATCGAGAGTTTGCGGTTGGAACTTGAAAAAAGAATGGGACAAGGACAATCGCAATACTGCCCGTATTACGCGTCGCCTCAGCATGCCGCGCCCGCAAACCCGGTCGGTAACGAACCCGCCGCAAACAAAGACGACAGGACGGCGGAGGAATTGATCGACGAGATCAATAAACTTAAAGAAGAAATAGCGGCGTTGAAGGAACAACAAAAGCAAAGTCACGATGATTCCATCGCCATTATGAAAGAAGTGCAGAACGAACTGAGCCGGACCCGCGAAGAACAAAAAACTCTTACCGAACAAAAAGAGCGGGATATCGAATATTATAAGGAAAAGTTGGAAGAAAACGAAAAGGAAAAAGCGGTCCTGATTTCGGATAAAGAAAAGCATCTGCGGAAAATCGAATACTTGGAAAAAGAAATTACCGAGCGCGAGAAAACGATTAACGAAATGCGGGAACGCTTGAATAAACTGAGCGAGGACGATATTATCGACCCCGAATTCAAACGTAAAATCCGCGTCGTCCGCGAAATGGAAAAAGACATATTAAACCGCCTTTCGGAAGAAGAAAACTTATATCAAAAGAATCTTGACGATCTTGGCCAAAGAATAGCGGAAAAGAAAAAAATAATTGACGACATCCGCGCCAACCTCGAGCGTCTGGATCGTAATTATCAAAGCGGTTCCGATAAGTCTTCCATGGCTCGCGATCAATACGAACGGCAGAAAGGCAAGAGTTTGATCGAATTTCAATTGCAGCGCGAAAGTCTAAGCGATTTGGAAGATGATTATAAGCGCGCCGAAAAGAAATTCGAAGATTTTATCGAAGCGAAAAAAAGCGAGCTTAACAAGGTTAAAGTTAAGGAAGCGGAAATCGTGGAGTATTATCTTAACCGACTGCGTAAGGAAATCTCCGAAAGCGAGGGATTCCGTTCTTTACGCGAGGCCTTGCAGGAACGCGAGGATCTCAAATTGCAATTGGAAGAACTCAAAGCCAACCCGACCACGGGGGAAGAATACTCCCAGCCGGATGACTTTGACGATGACGCGATCGGTAGCGAGTTAAAAGCGGAGAGGAAAGATCAAATAATCCAGCATATCGATAAATTGGAAGAAGAGATTCGTTCCGAAACGCTGACTTACAACCAGTATCATCAAAAAATGACCGATTTACGAATCGAATTGGAAAAGCGAGTCGAATACGAGAAGCAATTGCGCAGTAAAGAAGAAGACGTGGCGAATTTCTATTCGCACAAGCTATCTTTAAATGAGTGTCAGAAGCAACTGCAGACGATTATCGATCAATTGGACGAAAAGAAGAGCAATTTGAAGCGGCTTAGCGAAGACCCGTTGCTTAGAACCGAGTATCTTCGCCAAAAAGCCGAAATCAGCGATTTGGAAGTCCATAAAAGCGATACCGAGGTGAAAATCGATTATTACAACAAAGCCATTGGCGAGTTGGAAGGCAAGCCGATAATCGACACCTATATGAAATTGGTTAATCAAATAAACCAAATCCGCGACGCCAGCAAGGAAATCCGGGAAAAGGCGGAAGAGGCAAAGCAATCGATTCAACAAAAATCCCAGCGTCTCGAGCAACTGAAAGAAAAACTTAGTCGTTATGAAAGTTCTTATTGATCCTTCGATTTCTCGGGTTTTGCCCGATTTCACCGTCATCGCCATGACGATGGATATAAAATTGGCCGATAGTTCGGTGATAAAGGATTTAGTCGCGCAATATGAAAAACAAATCAGGGAGGAATATTCATTGAGTGACATCTTGAATATTCCTCTTATTAAAGAGGGGCGCGACGGATATAAAAAGCTGGGAAAAGATCCGAGCCGGTATCGTTTGGCCTGCGAATCGCTGTTGAGAAGACTCGTGAAAGGAAGAGGGCTTTATTTAATCAATAATGTCGTGGACGCCGGCAATATCCTCTCAATCGAGGCGAAAAGATCGGTCGCCGTTCTCGACTATGATAAAATCGTCGGCGACGTTTTGATTCGTTTGGGTACGGAGGAAGACGAATTTGTCGGCATCGGCCGCGGCCCGCTTAACGTGAGCAATATCCCGGTTTATGTCGACGAGGTCGGGCCGTTCGGGTCGACGACTTCCGACACTCACCGGACAATGATCACGGAAGAGACGAAAAGAATATTACTGTTTATCATTTGTTTTTCTTCCTCATTTATTGAGAAACATAAATCTTTTGCTATATCCCTGTTTGAAAAATACGGGTATGCGCAAAATATTACCGATATTAAAGTTGAAAAATTATAAGGATTGATGACGAATGAACGAAATCTCGAATTTTATTAAAACGATAATGGAAAACGACTTGAAGTCGGGAAAAGTGGACGCCATCAAGACCCGGTTTCCTCCCGAGCCAAGCGCGTATCTTCATCTCGGACATGCCCGGGCGATTGTTACCAATTTTGAATTGGCGCGGCTTTTCGGCGGGAAAACCAACCTGCGGTTTGACGATACCAACCCGACCACGGAAGAAAGCGAGTTTGTCGAGGCGATTATCGAGGATATTAAATGGCTCGGCTATGAGCCGGACGGAATTTATTTCGGTTCCGATTATTTTGAAAAATCTTACCAATACGCTCTCCTGCTTATCAAAAAAGGCCTGGCTTATGTTGATGATTTAAGCGCGGAGGAAATCAGCGAATACCGGGGGACGCTTGGCCAGCCGGGCCGACCCTCGCCTTATCGAGACCGCGGCGTCGAGGAAAATTTAAGGCTTTTCGAGGAAATGCGCCAAGGGAAATACGAAGAGGGAGAAAAGGTCTTGCGGGCGAAGATCGATATGAGCCACCCCAATATGAATATGCGCGACCCTGTCCTGTACCGAATTATCAAAGCGCCGCACCATCGCCAGGGAACCAAATGGGTCATTTATCCGATGTATGATTTTGCCCACCCGCTCCAGGACGCGATTGAGGGCATAACCCATTCCTTGTGTAGCATCGAGTTTGAAAATCATCGAATTTTATACGATTGGGTCGTCGAAAACTGCGAAACCGAGCATAAACCCCAGCAAATCGAATTCGGGCGGCTCAACATTACCAACATGTCGTCGTTGATGAGCAAAAGATATTTGAAGCGCCTCGTTGAGGCCGGCGTCGTCGTCGGTTATGACGATCCGCGCCTCCCGACTTTGGTGGCGATGAAACGACGCGGTTACACGCCCGAGGCGATAAAGAAATTTATCCTGGCAACCGGTCTATCGCGCATAAATTCGACCGTCTCCATCGAGATGCTCGAACATTTCCTGCGCGAGGATTTGAAACTGAAAACGAAAAGAATAATGGCCGTCCAAAACCCTTTGAAGGTCGTGATTACCAATTATCCCGAGGGGAAAACCGAGTATTTAACTGTGCCGAATAATGTCGAGACGGAAGAATTGGGCGCTCGCGAAGTGCCCTTTTCCAAGCGCCTTTATATTAATCGCGACGATTTCTGTCTGACAAAGCCCAACAAGCATTATAAGCGCCTGGCCATCGGCCTGGAAGTCCGGCTTTTCCACGCTTATATTATTAAGGCGGAGAAGGCGATTCTTGACGAGGATGGGAACATTGTCGAGGTACATTGCGCTTACGATCCGGAAACAAAAAGCGGAAGCGCGCAGGCCGGAAGGAAAGTCAACGGGATTATTCATTTTGTCGAGGCGACGACGGCGTTGCCGGCGAAGTTTAATTTGTTCGAGCCGTTGGTAATTGACAATCCCGATGACAAACGCGATTTATTGGAAAGAATCAACCCCGATTCATGGATCGTGACGGAAGGTTTTGTGGAAAACTCGGGAATTGATTTTAATGTAGCGGAAAGGTTCCAGTTTATTCGCGACGGTTATTATGTCGTCGACAAGGAATCAAAGCCCGGGGCGTTGGTTTTTAATCAAATCGTACCGCTAAAGTCAAAATACAAGTAGAACGGAGTTTAGTATGTTAAGCAACTTGAACGAACAACAAAAAGCGGCGGTTATGGCTACCGAGGGGCCGGTAATGGTTTTTGCCGGCGCCGGTACCGGGAAAACCAGGACTCTCACTTATCGGGTTGCTTACATGGTTGACGTTGCCGGCATCAGGCCGGAGAATATATTGGCGATCACTTTTACCAATAAAGCGACGAACGAAATGAAATCACGTCTGGAGCGGCTGATCGGGATGAATTATTTCGCCGTCACGATTACGACGTTTCATTCTTTTTGCGCGCGAATTTTGCGCCGGGAGATTCCCGCGTTGGGCTATTCCCGGCATTTCTCGATTATTGACGAGGAAGAACAGTTGAAAATCATCAACGCGCTTGTAAAAGAACAAAAACTTGACAAATCCGAGTATCCCGGGAAAAAAGTTCAAAAGATCATTAATTATTGCAAATGTTTCGATCAAACGCCGGACGATTCCGTGATCGATAAATTGCTGGAGTCATACGAGGAGCATAATCGCAAATATAATTTGCTTGATTTCGAGGATTTGTTGTTGAAGGTGGATATGCTGTTTGATCTTCACCCGGAAGTTTTGGAAAAATACGCCCGGATATACCGGTATGTCTTGGTTGACGAGTTTCAAGACACGAATATCGTTCAGTACCGGATTATGAAGAGATTAACGGCCGAAAGCCGGAATTATTTCGTCGTCGGCGACGACGATCAATCGATATACAGTTTCCGCGGCGCCAATTACCGAAACATTAAAATTTTCAAACAGGATTTCCCCGAGCACAGGATATTTTACCTAACGCAAAATTATCGCTCCACCCAGGCGATTCTGGACGGATGTAACCGCCTGATTGCCAACAACAAGGACCGGGAAAAGAAAAGCCTGTTTTCCGAAACGCCCGGGAATGATGACGATGTCGTGATCTTTCCGACATACAGCGAGAAGATGGAAGCGTCTTATATCGTCGACCAGATATTTTCCAAAAGGTTGAAAGGAGAACCTTATTCTTCTTTTGCCGTCCTGGCGCGCAACAGCAGTCTTTTGCGCAACATCGAGCATCATATGCGTCACGCCGGAATTCCTTACCGTATGTACGGGGGGATATCTTATTTTCGGAGAAAAGAAATCAAAGATATTATCGCGTATTTTAAATTTGCGCTTGATTATAATGACGTATATAGTTTCCGCCGCGTCGTTAACACCCCGGGACGTTCGCTCGGCGACGTTACCGTGAACAAGATAATCGAGGTAAAAGAAAAATTAGGCGTTGATTTACTGGCCGCCATCGACCGTTGCGCAGACATAATCCCCATGTCCCGTTATCGCCGGCTGCTTGAATTCAAAAGCATTATCACGGAGCTCTCGGAAATGATCGAGACGGTTAACTTGGTTGAACTTTTTGAAACGTTGCTTGAAAAAACCGGATACCGGCGTTACCTCGAGGAGGAAGTCGGGGAAGAGGAGAGGGTTGAAAACGTCGAGGAATTTAAGAGCGTCCTTTATCAATTCGAAGAGGATTACCCGCATTTGACGCAGCGCGAAAAACTTGAGCTGGCGTTTGACGAGGCTTTCCTTTCGGAGGATAATTCGTTCAAAGCGTCGGAAGGCGACTACGCGGTTTTGTCGACAATTCATTCCGCTAAGGGTTTGGAATTTAAATATGTGTTCGTTATCGGCTTGGAGGAAAATGTCTTTCCGCTTACCTACCGATTATTAGACGACGAGGAAATGGAGGAGGAAAGGCGG
>Ga0172377_10008370_pt1 | contig 10612 bp, 10 predicted proteins | sample Pumphouse3metaG_FD_119749 | JGI IMG/M metagenome (GOLD analysis project Ga0172377, IMG submission 119749) | Leachate microbial communities from a municipal landfill in Southern Ontario, Canada - Pumphouse #3 metaG | ecosystem: Engineered > Solid waste > Landfill > Unclassified | place: Canada... | reverse complement strand
TGATATTAAAAAGTTTTATCCATCACGAGAAAAAACTGTATCATAAACGGAAGCTTATTGAAAGGTAGACCTTTACATATGCCGTGCATCCATACGTTTTACCGCCAACAGCGGACGCAACGAATTTAATACCGCCAGCAACGCGACACCGGTATCAGCGAACACCGCCGCCCATAACGAGGTGATGCCGAACAATCCCAATGCCATGACAACGAATTTTATTGAAAGCGCTCCGATGATATTTTGCAATACGATTCTCGAAGTGAGTCTTGATACTTCGATTGCGTCAACAACTTTGCTGACATCATCATTCATCACCACGATATCGGAAGCCTCGATCGCCGCTTCCGAGCCTATCGCTCCCATCGCGATTCCTACATCGGATACAGCCAACACAGGGGCGTCATTCATGCCGTCTCCCACATAAACAACAGTCCCTTTGGTTACATCCGAGCGCAACTGTTGAACTTTGATCACTTTTTGATCTGGTAATAGCTGTCCGTAGTATTCCTCGATAGATGATTGTTCAGCTATGCTCCGAACATGTTCGTTTCTGTCTCCGGAGATGATGGCAATCCTGCTGATCCCTAATCTCTGAAGATCTTCGATCGTCTCGGACACTCGCTCTTTTAGCTTGTCCCCGATTCGCAAGCTTGCCTCCACACGATTGTCGATTGCCATGTACAGTCCTTCCGGAACCATTTGTTCGTCAATTTCGATGCCGTAGGTTTCCAACATGTTCCGATTTCCCAATACGATGTGCATTCCATCTACCAGAGCTGCGATACCTTGCCCGGAATACTCTGTGATTTCGGAAGCTTGGAGCAACGGTTCCCTTGAAGCTTCAACCAAAGCTTTTGCCAAAGGGTGATGACTGTGTAATTCGACCGATGCCGCTAGCTGAAGCAATCGTTGCGTCGGATATTTGCTGTTCGGCACAGTAAAGATGTCTTGGAGTGCGAATTCACCTGTGGTGATCGTGCCTGTCTTATCAAACACTACGGTTGAAGCCTTGGCCAAACTTGAAAGATGTACCGATCCTTTGATCATCACATGCAAACGGGCAGCCGCACCGATCCCCCCGAAAAACCCCATCGGAATTGATACTACCAATGCGCAAGGACATGAAATTACCAAAAATACCAAAGAACGGTATACCCATTGTTCCGTATCAGATGTGACAATCGAGCCTATGAGAGCCATCAATACCGCACCGATCACCACGATCGGGGTATAGTAACGGGCGAAAGTAGTCACGAATCGTTCCGGTCTTGCCTTTTGTTTCGTAGCGTGTTCCATCAGATCAATGATCCTACCCGCGGTAGAATCTTCATAGGAGGCGGTGGAAATCGCTTCAAGCGGAGCTTCGCTGTTAATGCTGCCACTGAGTAACGTATCCCCTGTATTGACACGGACAGGGATACTTTCACCGGTCAGGGCTTTCATGTCAATCAATGACGTTCCCTTCGTGACAACGGCATCGAGGGGGATCCGCTGTCCGGCCTTTACGATGAATGTGGTTCCGATCGGCACCTGTTCAGAGGGAACATCGGTCAATCGGCCGTTTTCAAGTACATGGGTAATTTCGTTGCGCATGTCCATGAGATCTGAAATCGATATTCTAGAACGATTAACGGCATAATTCTGAAAGAATTCACCGACTTGATAGAATAACATGACAGCCACGGCTTCATGCGGTTCTCCGATCACAAAGGCCGCGATCGTTGCCAATGTCATGAGGAAGTATTCGTCAAAGATGTTTCCGCGTGCAATGTTTCGAAGGGATTTCAGTACGACATCATACCCTGAAACCACATATGATCCGATAAGGATGAAGAACTGGAACGAACTTTCAACAAAGAAAGAAATGCCAAGAAATACCAAGGCTATGCCGAAACGGATGATGGTAAAAACATCGAGTGACGGTCGTTTCATCCGATAGCCAGGCGTGTTTGTTTCGGTTGTCAGTTTCACATCCGGTTCGACGGACATTACTTTTTTTTCAATTTGATTCCATGCCGAAAGAACTGATGCTTCATCGGTACTGATGGTCACATGCAATCGTTTCGCCATGAAATCGAGCGATACGGTATGTACCGAATCAAGCTTTTGCAAGGTCGATTCAACCTGTGAAGCACAGGCTGCACAATCAATACCTTCTATCTTATATGTTCTGTAGAAAGAGTTTGCCATTAATACCTTCTTAAGGATAACATGAATATATGATCATATGATAATATATTAAGATCGTTGATTCTTGTCAATACAAGAATACAAGACTTGTCGAAAGCTGAACATTATTGCATCATAGGCAACACAGAGGAGAAGCATGCATGGCCATCTATTTTGAAGAACCGTCCAGAACCTTTTCGGAATATCTGTTGATTCCGAATTTCACTTCGAAACACTGCGTGCCTTCGAATGTCGATTTACAAACACCGTTGGTACGATTCAAGTTAGGTGAGCACTGTAGGCTCAAAGCGAATATACCGTTGACATCCGCGATCATGCAGTCAGTGAGTGATGACAAAATGGCGATAGCTTTGGCCAAAGAAGGAGGAGTTTCCTTTATCTTTGCATCGCAAGCAATTGAAAAGGAAGCCCAGATGGTTGCAAGGGTGAAATTGCATAAGGCAGGATTCGTTACGAGCGATTCAAACATCAGACCCGGGCAAACACTCGCAGATATTCTCGCATTGAAGCAGAAAACGGGGCATTCAACCGTGGCGGTCACCGATGACGGCAGCGCAAACGGGAAATTGCTGGGTATCGTCACAAGCCGCGATTACCGGATTTCGAGAATGCCGTTGGATACTCAGGTGGGTACATTCATGACTCCATTGTCAGAGTTGGTGTTCGGTACCGAAGACCTTAGCTTATCCGAAGCCAATGACATGATATGGGACCACAAGCTCAACGCACTTCCGATAGTCGATGCTACGGGAAACCTCAAGTACATCGTGTTCAGAAAAGATTACGATACACATAAGGAACATCCTCTGGAGCTTCTTGATACTTCTAAACGCTATATCGTGGGCGCTGGTGTCAATACACGGGATTATCATGAACGTATTCCGGCTTTGGTGGCGGCAGGGGCTGATGTGCTTTGTATCGATTCGTCCGACGGATTCAATGAATGGCAGGCGATGACGATCGATTTCGTCAAAAGCAACTATGGTGATTCGGTAGCGATCGGGGCAGGTAATGTGGTAGATAAAGATGGTTTCAATTACTTGGCTGATGCGGGTGCCGATTTTATTAAAGTCGGAATCGGCGGCGGTTCGATTTGTATCACGCGCGAAACCAAAGGTATAGGACGCGGTCAAGCTTCCGCGTTGATTGAAGTCGCCCAGGCTCGGGATCAATACCTGAAAGAAAAGGGAATATATGTTCCGATATGTTCCGATGGTGGGATTGTGTACGACCATCATCTCTCGTTGGCTTTGGCCATGGGAGCCGACTTTATCATGCTCGGGCGATATTTCGCCCGTTTCGATGAGAGTCCCACGAACAAAGTATTCATCAATGGGACATATATGAAAGAATACTGGGGAGAGGGTTCGAACCGTGCACGTAACTGGCAACGGTATGATTCGGGCGAATCGACGCATCTTGCCTTTGAAGAAGGTGTTGATTCCTATGTGCCTTATGCGGGATCGCTGAAAGATAATGTAAACATAACGCTGGCAAAAATCCGCTCTACCATGTGCAACTGTGGAGCTCTGACAATCCAAGAGCTTAGAGAGAAGGCCAAATTGACCGTGGTCTCTTCGACAAGCATCGTTGAGGGAGGAGCCCATGATGTCACTCTAAAAGACAATCGGGTTCCAAGTTCTAATAAATGAAGAAACCTCGGTTGACAAAGATACATCGCTGTGCTAGTTTCTCATAGCATCGTTTTTCGGGGGGTTAGCTCAGCGGGAGAGCTCCTGCCTTACAAGCAGGCTGTCGCCAGTTCAAATCTGGCATCCCCCAACACATGTTCAAAACCAAAGGAGAATCGTTTATTTCGGTTCTCCTAATTTTTTACCACATTGAATTCATTTCAAATAATATCTTCGATATAATAGAATTGCTTTTATATATTCTAAGCTTATGATATTGTATGTAGTCAATATTACTGTTAAACGGATTGGTGAAATTTGTGATTTGAGCTTAAGATTCCGCCGACCCATACGATACCTTTCTGTTGGCAGTCACGCTATCTCTGATGGAAGGAGCCAAGCATGTCCGATCAGTTGATACAACCTATCGTTTGTCCCAATCTTTATACCGAACGATTATTGTTACGTCCGTTTGAAGCTGACGATGCCATGGCATTGTTTGGTTGGGCATGTGACCCTGAGGTGACCAAATACCTACGCTTTCACGTCCATGAATCCATCAGCGATTCGAAACGCGTCATATCAAAATGGATTGATGATCAACGAAATCCCCCCAACTTCCATTGGGCGGTTACGTTGCGATCGACCGGCAAGGTGTTCGGTTCTATTGGCATCGCGGTAGTGAATGCCACCGACCGCTTCGGAGAAATCGGATACTGCATCGCCAAGCAGATGTGGAACCAGGGATACACGACCGAGGCCTTGAGACGTGTGTTGGAATTTGGATTCGAAGATGCAAATTTTAATCGGATCCAGGGAAACCATTCGGTTAATAACATGGCCTCCGGACGAGTGATGGAAAAAGCGGGCATGCATCGTGAAGCCGGTCCCCTGCGCGATTGGTACAAGAGCGACATCCTGGGGTTCCAAGATTGTTATATGTGGGTGGCTTTCGCCGATACTTGGCAAATTGATTGAAGGACGGACGATTCAATGGAATTGTCACATGTGGTAATCTATTTCTTTGGATATGCGATACTTGGTTATGTCTGTGAGGTACTTTATTGCTCAATCGGTGAACGCAGGCTTGTTAATCGGGGTTTTTTACACGGACCTTACCTGCCGGTCTACGGAATCGGAGCTCTTGTGGCATACTCTGTTCTGCATCGCTTCAAAACCTATCCGATACTGGTATTTTTGGCAGGACTGGTAGTGTGCTCCATAGTGGAATTTTTCACAGGTTGGATCTTGGAGAAGCTCTTTCATGCGAAGTTATGGGACTATTCATCACGGAAGGTCAATATACAAGGCAGGGTGTGCCTGTTGAATTCAGTGTTGTTCGGCCTTTTATCATTAGCGGTCATCTATATCATCCAGCCGAGATTCAGCATTGCGGTGCAACAACTGCCCGCACGATTGACCGGAGTGTCTGCCACGGTTATCTTGGTATTGATCAGCGTAGATACGACTGTTAGCGTCCAACGCATGATCAACTTCCACACATTGTTGCAGAAGGCGAAAGAACTTAGGCTTGACTGGGAAGAACGTTTGGAACGTATCGGGGAGCAATTCGTGCCGTCATCGACTGCTTATATTGAAAAAGAACTGGAGCATGTGCGTACCCAACTGAGAACTGCCGGAAGACGGATTTTAGATGCATTCCCCGGATTCACTCCTAAGAATTTGGAGCAACAGATACTTCAGGTACAAGCGTCGATAATCCAATGGAGGGCCCAACGTAAAGCATCCCGGAAGAATAAAGCAGAAAAAAAGAGGAATGATAATGAATAGTAGTTACGCCAGCAATTTATCATATGTGAAACAATTGATTGCACGTGCAGCAGAAAGTTGCGGACGAAACGGTGATGAAATCACTCTCATGGCGGTTTCGAAAACACATTCGATCGAAGCGATTAATGCTATGGCCGGATGTGGTCAGATGTTATTCGGAGAGAACCGGATCCAGGAAATAGAGAAAAAATTCGACACGGATTCCAGATCGTTTTCCTTGCATATGATAGGCCATCTTCAATCCAACAAAGTGAAAAAAGCTGTCGCTTTGGTCGATTCGATAGATTCGGTTGATTCCTTGAAATTGGCACGGCTCATAGGTAAAGCAGCCCTACATAACGGCAAGACAATTGATATCCTTATCGAGTACAATACATCCAAAGAAGAATCGAAATCAGGTTTTTTAAACGAAGATGAATACTATTCGTTTCTTGATGAAGTCGGATCGATTGAAGGCATACGGGTGAAAGGCCTGATGACGATCGGGCCGTTGAGCCCTGATGAAAAAGCGACTCACGAAGCGTTCGCCACGTTGTACCGTTTGCAACAGCGATCGATACAGCGTCATCCTGAATTGGATTTCGGTGTGTTGTCGATGGGGATGAGCCAGGATTTTGTGATCGCCATACAGGAAGGTTCTACTATGGTGCGGATCGGAACAGCGTTATTTGGAAAGAGGGAGTAATGAAACGTTTGACGGTAGTCGTCCTGTTGCTTTGTTGCCTCTCTGCGCAAATGTTTGCATCACAGACCGCAAGCGGCGTGCAAGGATACGAACCATACACCGAGGAAGAGTTTCCTCAATGGAGTCGCGAGCTAAGACGAGCTGAGACGATTTTTTTCGGTTCGTTACCAATCACCCTTACGTTTGCGTCTATCGGTTATGCCGCAGGCGTGGCGTTAGGAGCTCCGCAGTTTTCAAATGAAACGGTGGCATTATTCTCGATTGCAGCAGGTGTATCACTCATAATCGCCATAACCGATTATGTTCTCGGAGTGACAGGCAAATGAAACGGCTAGAACACGCGATCACGTTGGTCGTCGAAGGCATCGAAGGTAAAATCCGTGTCGACACTTACATCTCACAGCACGAACATTCGTTATCAAGATCAGCCATATCATCACAAGACAGTCATATAACAGTCAATGGCAAAACTTCTAAAAAAAGTAAGAAAATCAGTAATGGCGACACTGTCGGAGTGTCGTGGACTGAACAAGTGTTTGATAATATCGAAGGTCAGGACATTCCGTTACGAGTCATCTATGAGGACGAAGACCTTTTGGTCATCGACAAGCAACAGGATTTGGTGGTTCATCCTGCTATCGGAAATCCGGACGGAACATTGGTGAATGCCTTGGTGTATCGTTACGGTCTTGATTTTTTGGAAGACGATCAGCACGAGAATTCTGATTGGCCGGTTGATGAAACACGTCCAGGGATTGTCCATCGACTCGATAAAGATACCAGCGGACTGATTATCGTCGCAAAAAATCGTCAGGCAGTGGTCGCATTGTCAGAACAATTCAAATCAAGAACTGTGGTAAAATATTACATCGCATTGGTGAAAGGTACCATGGGGAAAAAACGGGGAACCATCGAAACACCGATTGGTCGTTCAACCAGCGATCGCAAGAAATTTGCAGTCCGTCCTGACGGCAAAGAAGCGAGGACCGATTATCTTGTGTTGCGCCAATTTAAAGAGTTCGCATTGGTCCGGATACGCATTTATACTGGCAGAACCCATCAAATCCGGGTTCATATGGCCAGTATAGGCCATCCTCTGATAGGAGACACGGTCTATGGCAGGCGACTTGATTGGTGTCCTGATGCGCATATGATGCTCCATTCCCGGTCGTTGGAAATCGAACATCCGCGAACCAAGGAGAGGATTCGCTTTGCAGCTGGGATGCCCATACGGTTCAAAGAGCTGATACGAGGGGCATCGCGTTCATCTCTCATGTGAGAATACTCGGATGACTGAGTTGTTGTAAATCATCAATGGCCATGGCTTCGATCAGGTCATGATTGAACATCTTCTCGATTTTTATCGTGCTTATCGTCCCGTGCCCCGGGAAAATCACAGTACGTTCATCAAGACTAAGAATGTTTCTTTTGATCCCTTTTAGCAACAATGCCCGTTCAACCACACCTGTGGTGGATCCGATGGTACCTGCGTACAAGACATCTCCGGTAAATAGGGCATTACCGATGTGGAAGACGAACGAATCGATCGTGTGTCCTGGAACCTGGAGAGCTTTAATAACAATTTCGCCGACAACTATTTGTTCATTGTCCTCTATCGCAACTACTGGAACTTCAAATAATGTAGGAGAGCCAGCATGCACTATAGGGTGGTAGATTTTCATCAAGGTCCCCAAACCTTGGTGATGGGCTGCATGGCGATGGGTGATCAAGACATGGGCGACAGTAAAATTATTCCTTTCGATCCTTTCTATCAGGTCGATGTCGATATGCCCCGGATCGATGAGTATGGCAGGACCGCCTTCTTGGGGACCGATGAGATAGGTGTTTGAATATTCCATCATTGAAAAGTGTGTGAAAACTTTCATCTCAGTGCTGCGAGAAGAGCGCCTCCTCGAAGTTGGAATATTTGAAAGAAACCGCTATACGTTCCGAGTAACGGAAATCTGTATTTTTCACATTACAGTCAATAAATTGAGAATGTTCAAGGTGGGAATTGGCAAAGTTCGAATAGTAAAGGTCGCTGGAAGAGAAATCTGTATGGCGGGCGTCGGCACCCATGAAATTGGTGTGGACTAACATCGAATCGGAAAAATCGCAATCGAGCAAGGTCGCTCCAGAGAACACGGATAACCGGGCATTGCTATGGGTGAACCTACACTGTTCGAACAGACAGAAATCGAAAAAGCATGCATTGAGACGAGCCTCTGAAAAATCGACATCATGAAAAGTGCAGCGAGAAAATCGGCATGTCGCTAACGCTGCTTTGGAGAAATCCTTGTGTTCGAACCTGGCGTCGGTAAGTACGATATCGTGTTGGAGTTCTCGAACGGTCATGATCGAACAGACCATGTCCAGAACTTCTTTCTTATCGGGGCAGTGGAGATAACAAGTGTGTTGGCCATGGGCAACATGCCTGCCACAATCTTTGATAGGGCAAGGGGTTCGACTGAACATGGCCAAACGGTACCAGAAGCGACGATGACTGTAAAGAGCATGCCAAATAATGTTGCACTTCGATGAGAATGAAGCTACATTGGCACCATGGGTGAATTTACTGGGGTGATAACACGTGGTATCAATAACATATTTTCGGTCATGCCGGAACATACTTCCTCTGAAACCGTTATGTACAATTGCAGGATCAAGGGTAAAATATTGCAGGGTATTGATATTGATTACAATCCGCTCGCAGTCGGTGACAGGGTGATCGCGCAAGCGATTTCAGCACACGAAGCATTGATTCTCGCACGTCTTGAGCGTACCAGCCGGTTCGTGCGCTGGAATGCCAAGCGTGAGTGTGACCAGACCTTGGTTGCGAATATGGATATGGTAGCAATCGTTTCATCAGTCGACGAACCGCCATTCAGACCGCGTTTTATCGACAGGGCAATCGCGTGTACCCGTAATGCCAAGATTCTTGTCATCTTGAATAAATGTGATTTATTGTTCAACAAAGACGGTGATCAACGCTTCAGGCATTATCAGGAATTGGGATTCGATACATTTGCCATGTCGGCATTTGATAAAGAAGGCATCGTTGTGTTGAAAGAATATGTGAAATTTCATACGGTAGCGTTTGTCGGACAATCGGGAGTGGGAAAGTCAACGATTGTCAATGCCTTGACCGGTGAAGGCGGACAAAGAGTCCAAGATATTTCGGGGAAATTTAACCGGGGCAGGCATACGACCAACCATGCCTTGATGATGTTTTGCGATGGATTCACTATCGTGGATACGCCTGGAGTCCGCGAATTATTGGTTCCGCATGATAATCCGACTGAACTCGCCGAGACATTTCCCGAGTTTGCCCGTTATGCGGGAGAATGTGCTTTCCAGCCGTGTCTCCACTGGCATGAACCGAATTGCCGGGTGAAGAAAGCACTGGATGAGGGCTTGATTCATCCCGATCGGTATGAAAGTTATGTCAGGATGCTCATCTCGCTCGAGGAGCGCCCTGAATCATGGGAGAGCGACAGACGCTGATGATAGTATGATTGAAAAGACATTGGAAGATTTGCAATTCAATGTGGTCTTAAGTGACTTAAGATCCCGTTGCCTTTCCGAGGAGGGGCAACTAGTTCTTGATAAAAAAGAATTTATCACAGATATCGAGCAACTGAAAAAGATGCAAGATATTGTTGAAGACATCGAATCGATCTATGCTTTGGCTGTGCCTTCCCCAGAATCGTTTCCATCGATTGCTAAGGCGATGCAAGATGTGCGCATACCGCAAAGATCGTTGGAAGGCCAACAATTATGGGATATAGCAACCTATTTGCACAGCGCGCGTATATTTGTTGAATTTTGTCATACCCCTGCGCTCCAGCAGGACAGTATCCGTCCCGCATCGACGCTGTTTGATGAATTTCCCGAGGAATTAGCCGAGCTTGGCCGTCAGTTGTTTGAAGTACTTGAAAGTCCCGGTCATGTCAAGGAATCGCATCCTGCGATACGAGCTCTGAAAAAAGAAGTTGAACGCAAGCGTTCCGAACGCCAGTCATACAGCAGCGAATTCATGCGAACCCAATACACTATCGTCCAGGGAGAGCAACCGGTATTCCGTGATGGTCGAATAGTGCTTCCCATTCGTAACGATCAAAAGGGTGCGGTCGAGGGTTTTGTTCATAGTACCAGCGCTTCAGGAGCTACCGTATTTGTCGAACCGTTCAGATTGGTCGAATTGAATAATAAGGTGATTCTTGCCGAACAGCAAATATTGCTTGAAATCGCAAAGATCCTAAAAGGACTGACCGATACGATCCGTAGTCACGTTGATGTAATGATTGCCCTG
>Ga0172377_10008369_pt1 | contig 10613 bp, 8 predicted proteins | sample Pumphouse3metaG_FD_119749 | JGI IMG/M metagenome (GOLD analysis project Ga0172377, IMG submission 119749) | Leachate microbial communities from a municipal landfill in Southern Ontario, Canada - Pumphouse #3 metaG | ecosystem: Engineered > Solid waste > Landfill > Unclassified | place: Canada... | reverse complement strand
TCATGGCAAATCATCAGAGTGCAAAGAAGAAAATAAAACAAGACCAGGTAAAAAGGTTAAAAAATAGATATTATGCAAAAACTATGCGTAATGCGGTAAAAAAGCTTCGTGCTATGACTAGCAAAGAAGAAGCAACAGGCGAATTATCAAAGGTTACTTCTATTATTGACAGACTGGCAAAGAAAAATGTTATTCATGCAAATAAAGCAGCTAATTTGAAATCAAGCGTTTCTATGCATGTGAATTCTCTTTAAAATATTATTCTAAAGAATTGAAGGAGACTGTTCTTAATTGAACGGTCTTTTTTTGTTTAATTTTTTGTCTGCGATTACTTTCCAGGGTTACCTTTTGCCTGTTTGTGGAATTAAAAAAAGGTGGAGTTTTTTCCATGCTTTGCAAAAGCATGTTGTTTAACCTCTAAAGATGCACGTATGTACAAAAAACTGAATATTAAAGAATGGGCAGTCGAAGACCGTCCGCGCGAAAAATTAATGTTAAAAGGAGTCAGGTCACTTTCGGATGCTGAATTACTTGCCATCCTGATTAACTCCGGTACTAGTGAGGAAACAGCAGTAGAATTATCCCGCCGAATATTGTCTTCTGTATCTAATGACCTCAATGAACTTGGAAAATTACAGAGCGGTGATCTGGAAAAATTTAAGGGAATGGGGGATGCAAAATCCTTAAAAATTATTGCAGCTATGGAAATTGGACGACGACGAAAAGAAAACGGAAATCCGGCTAAAACCATTATAACACAAAGTTCTTCGGCTGCTGCCGTATTCAGACCTATTATGGAAGATATTGAACACGAGGAGTTCTGGATACTTTTATTAAGTCGCTCTAATGCAGTTATAGACAAATTTTTGGTAAGTCAGGGTGGACTGACTGCTACTGTTATTGATTTACGCATTATTCTTAAGAAAGCTCTGGAGAAATTATCCACAGCCATGATACTTTGTCATAATCACCCTTCCGGGAATATGAAACCAAGTCCTGAGGACATGAAAGTTACCCGTAAAATAAAAGATGCCGCTAAGATGATGGACATTGCTGTTCTGGATCATATTATTATAGCACATAATCGTTATTTTAGTTTTGCAGACGAAGGACTATTATAAAATCAGGATCCGGTTTCCTGAACTTATATTTCTTTTTCCAGCTTCTTCACTTTCAGAGTGTCAGTGCATTCTTCAAGTAATTCCTTTATTGTTTTTTTTAAGACAGGATGAACCCATTCCGGTGCGATCTCGTTCAGAGGAATCAGCACAAACCTGCGGTTTATCATTCGTGGATGAGGAATTTCCAGATTTGGTTCATTAATGATTAAATTTCCAAAAAAAAGAAGATCAATATCGATGGTTCTTGATGTATATCTTTTTTCTCCGGGTATACGTCCGAGTTCTGTCTCAGTCTTTTTTGTTATTTTTAGAACTTCTTTAGAAGATAATGATGTTTCAATTATCAGCGCTTGATTCCAGAAATTTTCCTTAGTTTTGAAACCCCATGGTTCAGTCTCATAAATTGAAGATTCTTTTACAATTTTTCCTAGTTTTTTCTGAAGAATATTCTGTGCTTCTTTAAAGATGACTGATTTATTCCCTAAGTTTCCACCTAATAATAAAAAAAGTCTGTTCATATCTGACTTAATTTTTAAGAAATTATTACTTTCGTATAAATATTTTGACAAAGATATAAAGCTGAGTCGTATTAATTTAAAAATTACAGAGGAATAAAAAAATAAACATATGAAGAATTTTTTAAAATATACACTGGCTTCTGTCGTGGGAGTATTTATTGCAGGTTTTCTGGGTTTTTCTTTTTTGATTGCTTCGTTATCAACGATGTCCTCAGTTTTTGAAAATCCGGTTCCTTCTGTAAAAGACAAGTCGATACTAGTTCTTAAGCTTGATCAGTCAATTGTAGAACGTACAAAAAAGGATCCTTTTAGAGTTTTACGTTATATAAAGTTTTATTCTTATGAAGAAATTGGTCTTAATGATATTCTTGATGATATAAAAAAGGCTAAAGATGATGAGAAAATTAGAGGCATTTATCTGAATCCTGTTGATTTAAATTGCGGCTATGCTACGGTAGAGGAGATTAGAAATGCATTAATTGATTTTAAAAAATCGGGAAAATTTGTATATGGTTACGGTGAAGCCTTTTCTCAGAAAGCATATTATTTGGTATCAGTAGCAGATAAAATCATAATGAATCCTCAGGGAATGCTTGAACTTAAAGGCTTAAGTGCCAGTATGCGCTTTTATAAAGGAGCTATGGAGAAACTGGGCGTTGATATGCAGGTTATTCGTCACGGAAAATTTAAGGCCGCTATGGAGCCTTTTATGAGAGAGGACATGAGTAAGGAGAATAAGTTGCAGACATCCACCTATTTGAATAGTATCTGGAATCAGATTCTTAATGGAATAAGCAAATCAAGAAATATTAGTTTAGATAAATTAAATGAGATTGCTGATGGAGTAACTACCTTCAGAACTACTGATTATTTAAAGAAAGAAGGATTGATTGATACGGTTATGTATAAGGATCAGGTTATTAGCTATTTAAAGAAAAAGGTAAGAATTGAAGATGATGGAGATCTTAGAACAATAGGTCTTTCTAAATATTCAGATGTTCCTGCGAAGACCGATGGACGAGGTTTGGCAAAAGAGAAGGTTGCTGTTATTTATGCCAGTGGAGAAATCAGTATAGCATCAGCAGGTAGCAGCGAAAATATTGATTACGAAGACCTTTCCCGTACAATAAGGGAAGTTCGAAAGGATACTTCTATTAATGCAATAGTTCTCCGTATTAATTCTCCGGGGGGAAGTGCTTATGGTTCAGCTGTAATATGGCGTGAAGTAAAACTTGCTGCGGAAGAGAAACCGTTCATTGTTTCTATGGGAGATTATGCTGCATCAGGAGGATATTATATTGCTGCAGCTGCTGATACTATTATGGCGGATTATACAACAATTACTGGATCCATCGGAATTTTCGGAGCTGTTCCCAATGCTCAGAAACTTATTAAAGATAAAATGAGAATCACCGAGGACTGGGTGAATACAAATAAAAATTCCAATTTCCTTTCAGTTACAAGACCTATGACAAAATTTGAAAAAGATTATTTCCAGAGATATATCGAAATAGGTTATGATACTTTTATCTCAAGGGTAGCAGAAGGGCGTAATATGACAAAAGCCCAGGTGGATTCTATAGGTCAGGGCAGGGTATGGTCATCAGAAAATGCTATGAAAAACGGATTAATTGATTTATACGGAGGAATTGGTGATGCTGTAAAACTTGCAGCAAAAAATGCAGGATTAAAACGCTATCGTATAGTTAACTTTCCGAAAATAAAAAATCCTGTTGAACAGTTTTTAAATGAGTTCTACGGGAATGTCAGCTTTGAAATTTTAAAAAGCAAAATAGGCAGTCAGTTTAAACTCTATGAAGAAATGAATCGTCTTTCCCAAATGAAAGGTCTGTATGCGCGGATGCCTTTTGATCTTGAAATTAATTAACGAATTAGTTTCGTAATTTTTAGGGATATATCAGTAAAAATAATAGAAGGGTTGCCGTTCATAGAGATATCCCTGTAACCTTTTTCTAATTCTTCTGACATTGGAATTATGTTTTTTTCATTAACAAATGGAGAAAATTTAGAAGAGAAAGATTCTTCTTTTTCATCCATAAAGGACAGATCTGGATTTTTGAGATTATAAATGAAACTTTCTCTGAGCATATTCAGTGAATATTGCAGAAAACTTTTTTGTTTTTCTCTTCCTGCTTTTGATATTTCGTTAACCCAGTCAAACATATCAAGAAATTTTCTTGTGTATGTTAAACGCATTAGTTTCATGAAATTTTCCAGATTAAAAGATTTTTCATCATCTGATGAAAGGAGTTCCAGTGCCTTTCTGTAATTTCCACGGCTCAGATGGACTATAGTTCCGATGTCTTTTCCTGAGGCCTGAGGAAGTTTTTTTAATGCTTCTGCAAGTGGCTCAGACTTTATTCCGTTCATTTTAATGAGCTGACAGCGAGATCTGATTGTTGGTAGAATATGTTCCTCGTCTTCACTTACTAACAGAAATAATGTTTTTTTAGGAGGTTCTTCTATCATTTTCAGTAGCTTGTTGGCGCAAAAAACATGCATTTTTTCGGGTAGCCAGATTATCATGACTTTATATTCCGATTCGTATGTTGCCAGATTCAGGGTGTGGATGATTTCATTGCTTTCCTGTGAATATATCAGTCCCTGAGCATTTTCAACTCCTATATGTTTGTACCAGTCATCAACATTGAAATATGGATTTTCAAGAACCATTTCGTTCCATTGTTCAATAAAATTATTACTGACAGGCTTATTATTATTTTTGGTCTTAACGACAGGGAATACAAAATGCAGATCTGGATGAACGAGTCTTTGGTATCTTTTACATGAAGAACATTCTCCACATGAGTCTGTTTTTTTGGGGTTCAGACAGCTTATATACTGGGCATAAGCAATTGCAATTGCAATCTTTCCGCATCCTTCCGGCCCGGTTATTAGTTGCGAATGGCTGACATGTCCGTCTTGTACCGATTGAATCAGTTTTTCCTTGATTTTATTTTGTCCGATAATATCCTGAAAAAGCATAACGATATTTTTCTTTAAGGTCAAAGTTAGCGAATAATTTGGGATTTCAACTCTAGTCGAAGTGATTTGTAATTCATATAATATTAATAATGAATTAAAAATACGTAAGAAATTGAGAAAAGGACAATAGTTAAAGACTCGTGTTAAACCCCTTGATGGCAAAAAGGTTTCTAATGTTTTTTTCTGTTTGTAAAGATAGTGTTACATTTTCTTTTTTTTAAAATTTCTTTTAGATAGTTTCTTTTAGACCATTTTAATGTAAAAAAATGATCGTTTTTGTTATTTCTCAATACAGGAAAAATTATGAAAGATAATATTTTTGTATCTTTGGAATAGAAATAAAAACAGAACAAAAATAAATTTATAATTATGCAAACAATTGATACGTATGATTTTTCAGGGAAAAAAGCTCTTATAAGAGTAGATTTTAATGTCCCGGTTAATGAGAAGTTTGAAATTACTGATGATACCAGAATGCGGGCAGCTGTTCCAACTATTAAAAAAGTAATTAAAGATGGTGGATGTCCTGTTATTATGTCGCATTTTGGACGTCCTAAAGACGGTCCGGAAAAAGCTTCTTCAATGTGTCATCTTGTAAAACACTTGAGTGAACTATTAGGACAGCCTGTAACTCTGGCTCCTGACTGTATTGGTGCGGATGTTCAAAAAATGACTAATGCTTTAAAACCAGGAGAAGTTCTTTTACTTGAAAATCTACGTTTTCATAAAGGAGAAACAGCCGGAGATGAATCTTTTGCCAAACAGCTTTCAGAAAACGGCGATTGCTGGGTAAATGATGCATTTGGAACTGCTCACCGTGCACACGCTTCTACAGCAGTTATAGCTAAATTTTTCCCTAATGATAAAATGTTTGGATATCTTGTAGAGAAAGAGGTTGCAAATTTGGATAAGGTAATGTCTAATCCTTCTCATCCTTTTACCGCTATAATGGGAGGTTCAAAAGTTTCATCAAAGATTACAATTATTGAAAATTTATTAAATAAAGTAGATAATCTTATTCTTGGTGGTGGAATGACTTATACATTTGTAAAGGCTAACGGAGGGAAAATAGGAAATTCACTTTGTGAAGATGATTATTTGCAGACAGCTCTTGATATTCAGAAAAAAGCTAAAGAAAAAGGGGTGAAATTATTTATTTCAGGGGATGTAGTTGCTGCTGATTCCTTTTCTAATGATGCAAAAACACAGGTAGTAAAGTCTGATGAAATTCCTGATGGATGGGAAGGTCTGGATGCAGGACCTGAGACAATTAAAAATTTAAAGAGTGTTATTGAAAACTCGGGTACTATTTTATGGAATGGTCCTGTAGGAGTTTTTGAATTTGATACTTTTGCTGTTGGTTCACATTCTGTGGCTGAAGCAATTGTTACTGCTACTAAAAAAGGAGCTTTCTCTCTGATCGGTGGAGGTGATTCTGTTGCATGTATCAATAAATTTGGTCTTGCTGACGGTGTTTCGTATATTTCTACAGCTGGAGGTGCACTTTTGGAATATCTTGAAGGAAAAACACTTCCTGGTATTGCTGCTGTACGAGGTAAATAAATAGCTAAAAAATAAGAAAGCCCGGATTTTCCGGGCTTTCTTATTTTTAGCTATTTATTTTAAATAAACCAATTAATGATCCTGTTTTTCTGAAATACGTTGTGGCCTATTTTTTCTGTTGTTCATAACTTTCCCTTTTTGTCCCTGTTTTCCAAAACTATTTTTTATGCTTTTCATTTTCATTTTTTGCTCACTTGTGAGCTGTGCAGAGATTTCTACTTTCATCTTTGCAGATAATTTATCTATTTTGTTTTGTAAAGCACTTACCTTATCGATATTTATATTAATCTCATTAAGATTTGGCTTATCAGCATTCATTAAAGTTTTTTCATGAAGTTTTAATTCCTTTAGCTGATCCATTAAAGGTTGTATTTCTTTCATATAATTCATCCGAATAGTTTTGAAAGATTCTTTCTGCTCTTCCGTTAACATATTCATTGCGAAATTTTCTCTTCCTTGATTTTCGTTACCTTTTACTGAGTTATTAACTTGTCCAGTTTGACGTGAATTACGTTGACCATGACTCATTTTACTTCCAACCTGTTCTTTTTGTGACGGTATAGAATCGTTCTGTCTTGAATTTGGCTTATTATTACAGCTGACTATCATCATGCTTAAAGCCAAAGCGCTTAATAATAAAATTGATCTTGTTTTCATCTTTATGTTTTTTATTTATATCTGTTAGATGATAAATAAACCATAAAGTTTAAATCAGGGACAAGAATTTCATAATTTTAACGTTTAGTTATTTTTTTTAGTCTTTCTCTTTTTTTGATTCCATTTTTATAACAGTGCCGCTTGCAAATACAGAAGAAAGAGTTTTAGAATCAGAGAGAACATCCAAAGCTTTATCTATCGTTTTATCTTTTTTTATTGTTGATTGCATGGCACCTTTCTGATAATAATAACGCGAAACTATTTCGTTGGTAAGAAACTTTTTTATTTCGTCTTCATTTTCTTTCATATCATTATCAAGGTTCGGTGTGATTTTTTCTTTTAACTGACTGAATTCATTTTTGGCGTTATTATATCGTTTCTCTTTTTTTGCAATTTCCACCATTTTTTCTAGAATATCTTCAGTGACGGTTTTGTATGAAAATTTTTTCTGTTCTAAAAATTTTTTGAATTCTTTATAAATATTATCTGTAATTTCAAAGTCATCAGGAGAAGGAATAGATTTATGGGAAATTGCATATTGTGTGGCAAAATCGAAATACATAAAATTCCGGTCCAGATTCATACTGAGTGTGCTCATACTAAGTGATTCCATCTTTATGTCAGGAACAATGCCACCTCCGTCATATACAATTCTACCTTTTCCTGTTTTAAATTTTGATATAAGAGAATCGGGAACATTACCAACGCTTCCGTCTTCATTGCGATGAGTGTAATCAAGTGCCTGAATGCATCTTCCGCTGGGAATATAATATTTTGCTGTGGTTACCTTAATTTTAGAATCATAACCAAGATCTCTTGTGGTTTGAACCAGACCTTTACCAAAAGTTCGTGTTCCTATTATGACAGCACGATCCTGATCCTGCAGAGAACCCGATACAATTTCTGAAGCTGAGGCGGATCCTTGGTTAACAAGGACGGCTATGGGCATTATCGTATCAACAGGATCTTCTGTAGCTTTATAATCATTATCCCATTGTTTCATTTTACCACGTGTATTTACAACCTCACTACCTTTTGGAACGAAAATATTTACAATTTTTACAGCTTCGTTTAGAAGACCACCCGGATTAGATCGTAAATCCAGAATTAATCTTTTAGCTCCCTGCTTTTTTAAATCTATGAAAATCTTTTTTACTTCATCACCACATCCTTCCCAAAAGTTGGTTAGATAAATGTATCCAGTATTATTATTAAGCATTCCTTTATAAGAAACAGGGTCTAACTGAACCTTCTCTCTGGTAATATTTATATCTAAAGGTTTTTTCTTCCCCGGTCGCTGAATTTTTACATTAACAATTTCATTAGGTTTCCCTTTTAAATGATTACTGACTTGTTCTGTAGTCATATTCTCTGTGGATTTACCGTCTATTTTTATAAGAACGTCTCCTGCTTTTAATCCTGCTTTTTGTGCCGGAAATCCTTCGTAAGGTTCTGAAATAATAATATCCTTATCGTGTTGTCCTATTATAGCCCCTATTCCTGCATATTCTCCATCTGTCATGAATTTAAAATCATTCATCTCTGATTCCGGAATATAAGTTGTATAGGGATCAAGAGTTGATAGCATATCATCAATGCTGGTCCTGATCAGTTTTTCAGGTTTTATTCCATCCACATAGAATGAGTTTAATTCCCGAATGACAGAATAATAAATATCTAAATTTTTATTTAATTGAAATAATTTTTGATCTCGTGTAAAACTGCTGATTATTAAAGTAACGGCTAAAAGTAAAATCGTAATAAAACTTATTTTTTTTATTTTTTTATTTTGCATAATTTTTACGTTTTTTTTCGAAGGTGAAATATCTTTTTACTAAAAACAAAAATAATAAAGCTTATCTAAAAGTGGACGAAGAATTCTAATTAATGTGTTAAATAAGATTAACGAACATTCCATGGACATAAAGAGTATAGCTTTGAATGTGTTATTATCAACTAACTGGGTATAGCGTTTCGGCAATTTTTAGGTCAACAGGACAGGTAATTTTAATATTTTCAGAATTACCTTCTACAAGATTTATTGTTTTGTCAAGTGTTTCAAAAACAGAAGCATCGTCAGTGAACTCGTTATCGTCTATTGAAAAATAGGCTCTTTTAATTAAATCAGTACGGAAAGTCTGAGGCGTTTGAACAAGCCGGTAAAAATTTCTGTCAACTCCATGACTGCCGTCTTTGCCAATAATTCTGAGCGATTGACTGATTTGTATAACGGGAAGTGCATTCCCTTTGGTTTTAGCAATTTCTTCACATAGACTTAAAGTTTTCCTGGAAACCAGAGGTCTTACACCATCGTGAATAAAAACAATTCCTGTACTGGGAATCAGGCTTAATCCGTTTTTTACGGAAAGGAATCTACTATTCCCGCCTTTTACAAGTTGATGCTGTATTTCGAAATGGTATTTTTTACATAATCTTTTCCAATGGTCAAATTCGGCGGAGGGGAGAACTAAAAAAAAATGTATGGAAGAATCATATTGATTGAACTTTTCAATAGTCCTCATTAATATAGGTTCCCCCGCCAGCGTTAAGAATTGTTTTGGCGTTTTGGTACCCATTCGGCTACCGTTTCCCCCGGCCACAATTAATGCAAATTTTTCCATAACAATTTTTTTAAGACTCCAATTTTAAGTAAAAATATAAATATAGTCCACAGATTACGCATAAATGGAATATAAGATTAATTACAGATGAAAATAATCTTATCAAAAAATTAAAAGATAGGGGGTAACCTTTTGTCTCTTAATGGAATTAATATATGTTATTTTTCTCAGGTAAAATCTGTTATAAGTGTAAGCAAAAAAAGCCTGCAAGTTTGTGGCTTTTTTTGCTTAATTGTTTTATTATTTGGTTTCGGCTTTTTGGCTTTAACAAAAGCCTGATGCCAAATTTTTGTAGGGTTATTCCTTTACTGTTTTATCGTTTGCCAGTAACCATTCAGCAATTTGTACAGCATTAAGAGCTGCACCTTTTCTGATTTGATCGCCTACACACCAGAAAGTTAAACTTTTTTTATCTGTAATGTCCTTACGTAAACGTCCTACGTAAATATCATCTTTGCCTGAAGCAAATAAAGGCATCGGATATTTATTTTCTTTAGGATTATCAATTACAGTGATTCCTTTGAAATTTTCAAGAGCTTTTCTTACTTCAGGAATGCTGAGTTCTTTTTCCGTTTCTACCCATACGGCTTCAGAATGAGAACGTGGAACAGGTACACGAACGCATGTGGCACTGACCTCTGCTTTGGTGCTCATAATCTTTTTAGTTTCCCAGTTCATCTTCATTTCCTCCTTTGTATAATCATTTTCCAGAAAGACATCAATATGAGGGATTACATTCATAGCCAGCTGATACTGAAATTTTTCAACAGTAGTTTTTTCATTATTGGCCACCTGTTTAACCTGGTTTTCCAACTCAGCAATTCCTCTTGCTCCTGCACCGCTTGCAGCCTGATAAGTTGCTACGTGTATCCTTGTTATTTTAGAAAGGTCGTCAATGGGTTTCAAAGGTACAACCATCTGAATTGTAGAACAATTAGGATTTGCAATAATATTGCGGGGTCTGTTTAATGCAGCCTCAGGATTTACTTCCGGAACGACCAGCGGAACGTCCTTGTCGTAACGGAAGGCACTTGAATTGTCAATCATGATAGTCCCAAAACGGGTAATGGTCTCTGCAAATTCTATAGAAGCGGAAGCTCCGGCAGAGGTTAGGGCAATGTCAATAT
>Ga0172377_10008365_pt1 | contig 10614 bp, 8 predicted proteins | sample Pumphouse3metaG_FD_119749 | JGI IMG/M metagenome (GOLD analysis project Ga0172377, IMG submission 119749) | Leachate microbial communities from a municipal landfill in Southern Ontario, Canada - Pumphouse #3 metaG | ecosystem: Engineered > Solid waste > Landfill > Unclassified | place: Canada... | reverse complement strand
CCGGGAAATTCTGCATGTTGAGGAAACAAGTGTAGCCGCCCCCTGTTTCCAGGGGCGTGGGGAACGTTGCATGAGAGTTAAACTCTGGAATTCCATTAACGTCTCCTGCTCCCCTATGGGGAGTTTTTTCAATGCCGGGTTCTTTGATTTTTCCTTATTTAATAACCAGAAACAGCTTGCCGCGAGCCGTTTCAAAAGAGACTGGAAACGAATTGTTAATTACGGGAATCTGTTTGCCCGTACTTATTTCAAGAACCGATTTGATTTTTTCCTTTACGGTTATCGTGACTTTTTCAGAAACCGGATTACGGTAGTTCGCTGCATACAGGAGTATGCGCCCGTCCAGTTCCAGTCCTTTGACCCGCGCCCACTGCTGCTTCGGCTGCGCTCCGGCGTATTCCCGGCCCCGCAGTATTATTTCTTCATACGGGCGGAGTTCGTCTATGGCCTCGGAAATATATTTGACGTTAAGCGGGTTAAGCACCGGTATCGCTGACCAGAAAAGGACTATTTTCGACTGTTGCAGCAGGGCTTCGAAAATCTCGTATTTGAGTATTGGTTTGTCCTGGGGAATGACTTCACAGCCGGTATAACCGGCAGTCAGGGTCGGGACGATGATCTTTTTGCCGATGTAGTCGTTATACATTTTGACGGTATCACCGATAAAAGCCGTATCCCGCAGCCGGTCGATATAAAGCATAGGCGAAATATAATCGGAATAGGCGGCAAGTTTTTTGTAGTCCCATAACGAATTTTCCCTGCTTTCACGCGGTGAACAATTGCGTACTATCATCGGGATCATCATGGTTTTCCCGAAAGTGTATTTACCTTTCGATTTTTTAAAACCCCGCAAATACGCCTGCCGGTAAAGGCGGTAAAATTCGATCATCCGGTCACACCTGAAATCCACCCAGGCCGCATAGTGTCTGGAATACGTTTTCTTGTCTTTAACAATAGTCGCGGGAGCGACGAACGGAAGTCCATGCTTCCGCAGGCAGGTCTTGAATAATTTTATGGTATCCGGATGGTAATCGATAAGGTCCTTTTTCTGGTTCGTATTTTCGTCGTCCATAGTGATGCCGAATCCATCCGCCGCTATTTGTTCGACATACTCGCAGTTCCTGGTCAAGGCCGGGTCCGAAGCCGTCAGGCTCAATGAAGGGCCGCGCCCGGTTTCGCCGTCAATGGTAACACACCTTTTCCGGCTGTCTTTCTGGGCAAAATAACCCAAAAAAGGAGATAACTGGCCCACTAACATAATATCGTTTTTGAGACAGGCGTTACTGAATTTTTCAAGATTCCCGCTTCGCTGCCTGGTATGCCAGGGATTGAGAATGTTGAAACCGACAAACTTCAAGGTTTTGATCATGTCCGGGTAATCGTAATAAAAGGAACTTATCGGTTCGCCGCTTATGCCTATGCGAATGGTCTTGAACGCCCTGACCGGTTTCAACCGGACATTGGTAAGCGATAATTTCAGCGGCGGCTGTTTCTTGCCGTTGAATTCCAAATAATACTGTCCGTAATAATCCCGCCCCGGAACAAAACCGGCGTTCGTCGCCCGGACATACAAAGTCGTGGTCAAACCCAGAAAATAGAAATCCACTTCATACTTGTTGCACTGTTCGCCGCAAAACGTTTCACTGCCGGTTTTTCGCCAGGCGAGACGGTGTTCGCCCCATTTTTCCGGACGGCCCCAGTTAACGCCGCCCCAATGCGAGGTTATCCATTTTATTTCGATGTGTTTGGGCAGCAGAATATGTATTATCGCCGGTTTGTCTCCGGTTTTTATCTGGCGGTTTTTTTCGTTGTAAAACCAGAACGGGATCGGGGAGATGATTTCACTGCTTACCCCGTTGTACCGGTACAGCGCCTTGACGAAACTGGGTACCCTGATATCGGTAAAAAGCTTTTTGTCGGAAAACTTCGCCGCCTCGAATCCGACCGGTTCGAACGCGGCGTCATCGGTGAGCAGAATCGCATCTATCAGCATTCTTCCGCGTGAAGCTATTTTCAGGCTTCCCGGGCCGCCGTCGGAAGCGAAACATCCGCATTTCTGCCAGTAATATTTCCCCGGCGCACGGTATTCCCCGTGCGCATCAGTAACTTCATTGGCGATGGTACGAAAGGAATAGATTTGTTTGTCGTTATAAAACACGTCTACCTGGGGGCGCTCCAGATACCCGTAAACCCGGAGCCAGACGTAATATTTTCTCTTTACGGGAAAAAGCGTATCAGGGTCGGTTTCCGGTTTAATGTTGAACATCCATTTGAAAGCGGTGTTTTTTCCGGCTATGCCGATTCCGCCGGAAGCTTCCACCTTATGAATGCGGGCGAAACTGAATTTCAGGCCGTCCGGGAAAATTTGTTCAGCTTCACGCCAGACATAGATTTTTTTCGGATCGATTTCACTTTGCTTTTTGACCGGTTGTATGGATGGATTACGCAGAATAATCCTCCCTTTAAAATCATATCCCAGGACAAAGAAATAAATTTCGGCTACCGGATACGGGACGGTCGTTACTGTCTCGAATTGTTTCCATTCACCTGAAGTCGGTTCAAGCCGCATGGAGAAATGTTTAATTTTATACTCGCTTTTTTTGTCTTTGCCGGAAATATAATTGAATTTGCATTCAACCCGCAGTACGCCTTTGGGGCCAAAAGAGAAATCTTCGGTTTTATACCATCCGGAGATTTTGAAAGCTGTTCCCTGGGGAACTTGCAACCCTTTCCCGGAATGAATAAAAGTCGCCCTGCCGTTAACGGTTTCGGAGGAAATAACGGCGCATTTTCCCTTATCCTTGCCTGTTGGTTCCATGTCCAGCCGGGAAAGTCCGTTCCAGTCGTGGAGCCGCCAGTAAACGGGGTGGCCGTTATATACCCTGGAAAAATCGTTGTTCGGCAGCAATTCCGCGGATATACAATTTAAGGTGGTCAGAAAACAGATAATTGAAGGAATCAACTTTTGAAACATTTCGTACTCCCATGATGAATTTGGAAAATTGACGTAAAGGTCTTTTATGCAACAGTAACGCTCCTGCCGCGCAGTTGTTTTTATGGTTTTGACTTAGTTTTTATTTAAAAACGTTGTGTTCGGAATAATAATTCACCCCAGCCAGGCTCAGTTCGCTGCCGCTCTGCGGCCCGACGTGCATGTCGCCGTAGAGCAGATTAGCATTGTCCGCGTGGCGGGAATGAAGCAGTTTACTGCTTGAATTCCCGGTGGGATCAACATAATACCATTGATTGTTGGATGTCTGGCTGGCCTTGGAATCCCCGACAAACCAGAATGAAGAGGGAGTGTTCCAGGAACTTTCAGTACCATAACCGTCAACCAGATCGCTGGTAAAATGGGCATACCTGATCGGAGTTCCATCGACTTTAAACGCTGCAGAACCGGATCCGCCGACCCGCCGCATTCCATAGGTATAACTCATACTGGCATATTTCCCCCACGGAGACTGTGACGGACAGACGAAAGAAGAGGTATAAGAAGCGTCTTCGTTTCCATTTGGGGGGCCGGGGGCATAGTTATAATACATTAAAGTTCGCGGCCATTGCAGATAACGGTAATAAGACGGCATGGTCCAACCGGCATAGTCGTCCGCATATTGCGTAATCGCCAGCCCGGCCTGTTTAAGGTTGTTCACGCAGGTAATAGCTTTTGCCCTGCTTCGGGCCTGGTTAAGCGCCGGCAACAGCATTGAGGCGAGAATCGCTATGATCGCGATCACGACGAGGAGTTCGATGAGTGTGAACTTGCATTTTCTTTCACGGTTCGTTTGCTTCATTTCAGAATACCTCCTGTTGGTTTCAGTTAACATCAGACAATTACAATTTTAGCTGAAACTTTTCCGAATTTCAAATTTTTAAACAAAATCATCATTATTTCCACTGAACGATTTTTCAAAAATCTGCGAACATCCGGTGTTGTTCCTGTAAAAAACATTAAATGAATGTATATTATAATTATAATCCATATTGGAACATAAAGCTTTCACTATTACGGACAGCGGAATATTATACAATGAGCGGGACAAGATATCATTTCAATGGAGCGGAACTGGATTTGCCGTTAATTTGCCGCGGCGGTTTCCAGAATTATAATTATTCTGCGCCGCTCCCGGAACATATTCATAATACCGGCCCGGAAATTTCCTACGTCATGAAAGGATTCACGCAATGGCAGTTAGATTCCGGGGAACTGCTTGAGCAGTCCGGCGGTACGCTGGCGGTCATGCCGCGCAATCTTCCGCATCGCGGAGTAGAGGAAGTCCTCACGCCCTGCTGGCTGTTCTGGTATATTCTTGATCTGCGCGATTTGGAGACCGCCCGGAAAAATACCCCGTTTACCACAGCGGAAATGAAACTTATTTTTGAGGCGTTTGCGCTTGAATCCTGCCGGGTGCTGACGATATCCCCGGAACTTGCCCGGCATTTTTCCCATTTGCTGGAGCTGTTGCGGCAAGGCAAAACCAAACCATGGTTCAATGCGGAAATGCGGCTGGTTTCAACCCAGATTATACTGGGAACGGTCGAAAGCCTGCAACCACACTCCGCCGCCAAGGCGGACTTACTTGTAACGCAGGCGCGCGACTATATGCGGCGGCATCTCACCGCCAATCCCTCGGTGGATAATATTGCGGCGGCTTGCGGCTTGAGCGAATCGCAGTTTGCGCGCCGTTTCACCCGTGAAGCCGGCATTACTCCGGCTGATTGCCTGCAGCGGCTGCGGATTGAAACGGCCTGTCGGGTGTTGCGGGAAAGCGACGTAAGTATAACCGAACTGGCTTTCCAGCTTGGTTTTGCGACCAGCCAGTATTTCGCATCAGTGTTTAAACGCTATACCGGAATGACGCCCCGGCACTGGCGAAAATCCGGTTGACCGTTTATTTTTACGACCGATGTGGAAAAACTGTTCCTGACAAGCTATATTTCTCCTTTAATTATATGATTTTTCACTGCTGACGGACATGAATATGATGAATGAATTACTGATTTCCGGCGGGCGTATAATTGATGCGGCCGACTCTTTTGATTCGATCGGCGAACTGCTGGTTTCGAATAAAAAAATATCTGAGCGTTCCGCGAAGATCACGAAACCGGCTTCCGCACGGGTAATTGACGCAAGCGGTAAACTTGTAATTCCGGGGCTTGTCGATCCACATATACATGTTTCGGGAGATGAGCCAGGTTATTTCATGCTTGCCCGCGCCGGGGTTACGACTGCTTTGGACATGATGGGTTTTTACGAAGAAATTATCCCCTGGCTGCGGTCAAGCGCGACCGGATTGACTCTCGGTTTCCTTTTCCCACTGCTTCCCGGCCGTACGGTATCCGGAACAAATCCGGATAAGCCCGAATTGCGGGAAGTCATTGAAAAGGCATTACAAAATAAAGCATTCGGAATAAAGATCATTGGCGGACATTACCCGCTGACGCCGGATGCCCAACGTAAAGCTATAGAAGTTTGCAATGAATTCAACTGTCACTGCGCCGTCCATGCCGGTTCTACGGAAAAAGGCAGCAATATAGAAGGACTTGAGGAACTTGCCGAACTTGCCGCTGATTTGCATGTTCATGTCGCTCATGTGAATTCTTACTGCCGGGGACTGATTACCGGTAATCCGGTTGAGGAGGCTGGGCGGGCTTTGAACGCGCTGAAATCAATGTCTGACGCATGCAGCGAATCATATCTCGATGTAATAAACGGGACATCCGGGCGGATAGAAAATGGTGTTCCGCTCAGCAATGTGACGAAAAACTGTTTAAAAGCTGGCGGCTATCAGGTTTCGGCGGACGGCCTTGAAAACGCGGTCAGGTCCGGTTGGGGACAGGTTAACGGAATGCGCGGCAGGGAAATTATCTTGCTGTCACCGGCAGAGGGCTATGAGCTTTTTAAAGCAAAAAATTCAGACGTAACGCTGAGTTTTGCGGTAAATTCCCCCGGAGCCGCCGTCGGCATTACCGCAGCTAAAAGCGATGGCCGGTTCATTGTTAACGCGTTAAGTACGGACGGCGGCAAAATTCCGCGCAATACGACTTTGGCAAAGGCTTTGCCTTTAGTTCGTTTCGGCGCATTTTCGCTGCTTGAGTTTGTCGAAAAAGCTTGCCTGGCTCCGGCGAAAATGCTGAAGCTTGCGAATAAAGGCCGTTTATCCGTCGGCGCCGACGCGGATATCACCATCGTCGATCCCGACACTGCTCAGGCGGAATATGTAATTTCCGGCGGTCAAATCGTCTATCATGCGGATAAGTTTTTTGAAGTTCCCGGAACTTTATTCAGCTATGACGGCAGGGGAAATTAAGATTTTTTACTCACATTCCGGGGTTCCGGAATATAATGTAAGGACTTACATATAAATCCCTTGATCCTAATTTGATCTTGTTTTTCACGGTTTGGGATCTTCAAGCAATGAAATATTCGCAAACCGGTAGTCGCAGGAGCAGCCTGCTCCGCGACAAAGACGTCCTCCGGGCTAAGTCGCCTGGCCATACTGAGCGCAAAGGTCGCGGTGCGAGGCCGCACTCGCGACTTGTTGGCGGAAGATCAAACGGAAAACCGGAAAGTTAACGGCTCTGAGCTAACCGGAACGAACCCCGAAATGTGATTTTTTAGTATCCCGGATACGGTCGGGTTTTATTTTGCGCAGTGCGTATTTGACCGCGGCTTTTGCGAGTACTTCGGTCGGGTCAACGAAGGGAATTTCGAGATCGCCGTCTTTCAGCGCCAGCGGGATTTCCGTACATCCCAGTATAATAAGTTCGGCTTGCCTGCCGACAAGTTCCTCAGCGGCTTTCAGCAATAAGTTTCCGGGAGCGTCTTTAAAACCGGCCTTAATTCCTTCTTCCCCGTAAATGGCTTCCATTACCAGGGCTTTCTGGGATTCCGGCGCTGGAGTAATGAGTTCAATATTTTTTCTTTTCAGAGGTTCTTCATAAACCCCGGAACCTACGGTTCCTGAGGTTGCCAGGAGACCAACTTTTCTTACGTTCGGGAAATTTTCCGCGATATACTTCGCGGTTTCCTCGATCATGCTCAGGATCGGAATCCCGATATGCTGTTGAACCGCCTGTAAAAATACATGGGCAGTATTGCAGGGAACGATTATAAAGTCGGCGCCTGAATCCTTGAGCTTTTCCGCCGCCGCCAGCATAGCAATGCTGGGGTCTTCATCTTTTCCTGACAGGGCGGCGGTCCGGTCGGGAATTTGAGGATTGTTTTCTATGATTACCTTTATATGGTCCTGGTCGCAGGAAGCGGGGGTATTTCTCACTATCTTGTCGAAAATGTCAACCGTCGCCGCGGGGCCTAAGCCTCCGATTATCCCGATAATTCCATGTTTTTCGGTTTTAGGGGATGAACATTTGGCGTTATGGACCAGTTCCCGGCCGATGACTTCATTGCAGTCAAGATAATTTTCCTGTGGGTAATATAGCCTTTCAATCAAGGGCAGTTCAGTAATTCCTGAGGCGATAACGTCAGTGCCTTTGTTAAATAAATGTTCGCAGGCCTGTCGAATCAGTTCTCCCGGTTTCCCGTGAACCCTGCCTCTTTTGACTCCGTCAGTCCCGTAAACGGCCTCCATGACCATATTTCGCTGTACCTGCTCATCTGGGTAAACCGGTTGAAGCCCGGCGCGGACGAATTTATCTTCGAAAATCTTCTTTTCCATGGACATGCTGGTTGTAAGCAGGCCGACCCGGTGAGCCTTGGGCCATCTTTTTTTGATCTCATCAGCCAGGATGCCGACGATATCTACGAGCGGGGTTTGTATATTATCGCTTATGGTGTCCGCAAAACTGTAACTGAGAAAATCGGGAACCAGTATTTTATCCACGGAGTGCTTTTTCAATTCCCTCGCCACTTGATAAATATAGAGAATCCGGTGACTCATATCGTAATTTCTTTCGGGGGAACTGTCAAATTGATTGCCTCTGCATTCCTGTTCCGGGGCGGCGCTGATTATAATATCCGGATAATCGGCATCGCCGCGTTTGGACTTTACCTGTTTCATCGCCTTAAGGTAAATGTCCGCAGTTGCCAGCGGACACAGGCCGCCGACTATTCCAATCGTCAATTTTCTTTTTTTCATGAAAGCCCTGAAAAAATCTTCCGTTATTTAAATATGCATGCGGAAGCTTTATTATATACTGAACTGTTTACGGAGTCAAGCGGTCTGATTTTATAAGCCTGAACAATTTGACGTTTGCCATTGTAATAAACTACGACAATAGCTATACGTTTGTAGTAAAGGCTAATCAGCGTGATAATTCCGCCTGAAGCCGGGAATACGAACACGTGATTATTCCTTGTTTGGCCTTTGTCTGCCAACGGGTAGAAGAAAAAGCAGAATGTCGGCCTGCATAAAGGCGCATTCGGTTATTTCTTCGCCGCGGTCGCGCATCGGCGGCAAGCCGGACGCGGTAATTTTACTTTCTATGAAATTCAGCAACTGTTTCGCCGTACGGATGTTTTCATCGCCACCGACTCTCAAAAGCACGTTCATGGTAATAAAGTATGTCCACATATTATATTTGGCGGAACTGGTTTCATATTCCTCCCATTTCATGGAACCGTCCGGGTTAACGCAGTTGCGGAGAAATTCGCAGGCCCTGCTGATCGCAAGGCGAATTTTTCCGGCGTCCGGCCAGAAAGCTTCCGAAGCTTCCTTGAAACGCGCCGGAATGACTTCGTCGGCATTTAACAGGCACCAGAGCACCAGCGACGTATAATTAATGGTAACGCCATGGCCGGCGCGATAAGGCATACAGCCGTTTTCCCATTGCAGCGTCATAGTATGGGTAAGGCCGCGTTTCGCACCCTGCTGGAAAAGGTTGACGTTCTGCTTATAAACGTCACGCAGAACTGTGGCGATCAGAACCAGTGATTCGACGGAATGCAAATTGGCGTTCAGGGTATCGTAAGGCGAACGTTCATGATGCGGGAAAATGCCGGAGCCGGCAGGACATTCGATAGAAAGGAACCACAAACCCGCCTTGAGCAGGCAATCCTTGTAACTTTTTTTGGGCGGCAGGCCGTTCAATAGTGCACTGCCGAGCCCGTGGATAACAAATGATGTGGCAATGGTGGAAATTTCATCCAAGCCGGTTTCTTCCCAGTCGGAAGGCTTTTCGTTGTTCTGGATTTCGAACCAGCCGCCGCGTTCGTGTTGACGTGCCGCCAACCAGTCAAAAGCGAGTTCAGCGCGATGCATCATTTTAGAGTCGTCGTTTTTCCGGCCGGTCAGCCAGAGAGCCAGGGCGGCGCTGCCGCAGCCCCGATGATGATGGGCGCCGCCTGCATGGTAATCCAGCAGCGGACCGTGGTAAGCCTTTTCACTCCAGAAAGAACCGTAATATTCACCCGGAGTGAAATCCTGCGCTTTCAACAAATAGTCCGTAATCGCATCGCTGATTCCGGTACAAACATCAATTTCAATATCCGCCGGCATTCAGTTTTACCTCATTTGATTATTATTGTCCAGTTTTTTGTGATACTCAATTGCAGTCAGACATCCAGTTAATGGATTTCCAGAATTTGCGATATATTATTTGCCGTATTTTTCGTTTCCCGTACCAATTCCTGAATTTCTTCCTGAGTTCTGCAGTTAGTCGGGAAATATACGCCGACAGCAGCATTGAGTCCGCTGGAACGGTTGACCAGCGGCGCCCCGATAACAGTTATTTCACCTTTAATGATATATTCATAACCCCGGTTTCGAATGTCACGGATTATTTTCAACAATTCTGCTTCGTCGGACGGAAAATCCGGATCTCCGAAAGCCGGCGGTACGCGCCGGATGAAGGCGGACAGTTCTTCTTCCCCCATATCCGCCAGCAATACCCGGCCGGTGGCTGTATTGTAAAAATTCCGGTCAATAGTTGAAGAAACCGCGATCCGGTAAGGTTTTTTACATTCTTCTATCAGGATTGTGTGCCTCTGGTCATTATCCAGCAGTACCAGGATGGACGTTTCACCCGTCTGCCCGGTCAGCGCTTGTAAATGCGGTTGAGCGCATGTAACCAGCGATTTGGACAACATCATGTTCATGCCAAGCTCACGGGCCCTTACGGCAAGCCGGAATTTACTGGTTTCCGGGTTCTGCTCAATATAGCCCAATTCGACAAGTGACTTCAGGAAATTATGCACGGTAGGATGTTTAAGGCCAAGCTTTTTGCTTATTTCGAGCCCGCCCATTCCTTTTTGGGCGCATTCCAGCGTATTCATAAGTTCCAGTATTTTAAACGCTCTTTCTAAAGATTGAATCATATTTTTTTACCGTTATCAATAATGTTGACAGATATTCTTTATTGCTGATAATTAAATTATAACATGTATTTTTGTTTTTGTCAACATTTTGGATGAGAAAAAGGCGAAATTTATCCGGAATTTTGTTTTTCGAGTTTAAACCAGATAAGCGGAATAAATAGAGCAGATAATATAACCCTTTTATGGAGGACGGTTAATAAAATTCGGTAATATGCGGAAGTTCCCGCAGCCTTATTGATTTTCCGTAGTTGGCGAGGTACATTAGCCGCGTATGATTTAAACAATGCGGGAAAACATGAACGTAGCTAAAGTTATTATCGACCTGTCGCTGGATAAGGCGT
>Ga0172377_10008363_pt1 | contig 10614 bp, 12 predicted proteins | sample Pumphouse3metaG_FD_119749 | JGI IMG/M metagenome (GOLD analysis project Ga0172377, IMG submission 119749) | Leachate microbial communities from a municipal landfill in Southern Ontario, Canada - Pumphouse #3 metaG | ecosystem: Engineered > Solid waste > Landfill > Unclassified | place: Canada... | reverse complement strand
TGCGGTCGAGGGGTCGGTGATGATGAGCGGTTCGTCGGTGTCGCGGCCGGGTTTTCTCCAGGGGCGGAGGCGGAGTTTGCCCCTGTTCATGGTTCGCCCTCCGGTGTGTCCTGTTTGACTTGTTTGGCGGCCCGCCGGTCGGCGAGGACGCGTGTCATCGAGTCGGATGTCGAGGTTCGGATTTCTCCGAGGTTCTGGTTGATCTCTATCATCGCTCCAAACATCGTTGTTTTTCTACGGACGAGGTTTTTGAGGGTTGATAGGATCCCCCCGCGGGCCGCCCGGTAGGTTGCGTAGTTCTGGGCTACTTGCTCCTGGGTTTCTGCGGAATATTCCATAGAGGTGTCACCGAATAATAATATCTTTCCATAATATTAATATGATGGTTGCCTGGAGTGGGGGCGGGGGAAAAAGAGGGTTAGTGGGCCGAGGAGGGGGGCGACGGTGCAAAAAGAGGGGGGGAGTTGCGAGCATTATTTCATGCCCACGACTTCAGTCGCGGGTCGTTGACCAAACTATTTTTTCTTCGGTTGCTTCTTCGGTTGCTTCTTCGGTTGCTTCTTCGGTTGCTTCTTCGGTTGCTTCTTCGGTTGCTTCTTCGGTTGCTTCTTCGGTTGCTTCTTCGGTTTTGGGGCCGATCCGCCGAAGATGAAGCCCATCAGGTCGATGGGGTCGGTGAAGGGGGCGGCTTCCTCGTGACGGCGAGAATCGCGCGTCTTCCTTGGCTTTTTCTTATTTTTGTCTTCACTTTTCTTTTTTCCTTTCGTTTGGGGCGGTCTCGGGGGGGCAGGAGACCGAGAGTTGGAGTTGCGATCTGTGCGTGGGCGGTTTAGGGGGCGGCGGGGATTCCTTGGGGTACGCGAACGCACTTGTCGCGGAGGATCAGAATCGCGTTCCTGCTCGCGTTCCCGTCTTGGGATTTTCGAATGATCGGGACGCGGAGTTCTCCGTGAAGAATCACGCGTTCGTGACCGAACAGGGGTCTGAGAGGTTTGACGATCCTTTTTGAATGACCTTACTAGTTCGGATCTGGATTTTACAGATCTTTTGCAAGGAATCTCGCGAGAGGTTCTTGAGTCCTCTGCCTTTTTTCGTGCTTTGTCAATCGTTTCATTCGGCTTGCGTTTGGGCTGAATTATAGATTTTTCCGGGTTTTGGCGCTTCTTTTGCACTTTCGGTTTTGGTTTAGATTGTACTATTCCTGTAATTCGAATGCCTGTTCTTTGAGCAGGGATTTGCGTCTTTTCTTTCTCCAAAGGTTTTGATTGGTCTATACTCTGAGACAGTGTAACTACACCTGCACCTTTTATAGCTCCCTCTCTGGCCCGTGTCGTATCCTGTCTTTTCTTCTGACGTATTTTTTCCTCCCGCTGCTGTGCCGGTGTTGATCCCTCTTTTTTCCCCCTCTCTTTCTGTTTTGATTTAGAGGGCTTTTGATTTGTTCTATCGGTTTTGTTCTGTTCTTTTTTCTTTGATTTGTTTGATTTCGGATCGGATTTTGGTTTGGGTTTGCTGTCTCGTTTTGTGCTTCGTTTTTTCAAGGAGTTCGCAGTGGTCGCAGTGGTGCTTATTTTTGATTTAATTTTTTTCTTAACTCTCGTAGTTGATTCTGCTACGGCACCAAGATCGACCACAGGTTCACCGAGCGGCTTCCCTTTTGCCTTGTCCGGAGTCAAATCCAATATTTCTATTATCTCTCCTGTTTCGGGATCAACCGTAAATTTGTTTCCTTTTTTAATCCCCAACTTCCCATATGCCTGAGACCGAAGACTCTGCTTCGGATATAATTTGGTGCCAGGCTGAAGAACGTATTCCCACTCGGGATAGTGGCCCACAACCTTTCCCGACGAAGCATCTCGCCGAACCCACTGATACCCTGAAAGCGGCTTGGGGCCAGGAATAATATCCCCCTTGTCTGCGTTAAAATAGTCCTTAAAGGCTGCAACTTCGAGATCGCGATCTAACTTCTTTGGCACTTTTTTACCTGCATCTACAAGATCCTCTCGCTTCTTTGCAAGAGATATTGTTTTCTTGGACATTGGTATGACTTTGCCACGGATACGCAACAATCCCCCAGACGTAAATGCCCCGTATGCCGTGTTCGGTGCTCCCAAAAATAACGCCGATTCAGCAGCCGTTGATTTTCCCACGGTTTTGCCCCTATTAACTCTCCCTCGGTTTTTTGTAAATTCAGATCGTGCCAAAGGATTGTTTGATGCAACTTCCATTGATCCTTTTGACTGGATTTCCTTCACGAATTCTGAGGATGTTCCATGATAGTATTTGTTTGTGTGTTCGGTGAGTTTGGGATCCAATACATTTTTCACGGTTCCGGTTTTGGTCGGTTGTCTGGTTTTAAATGGTTGTTCCCCAGTTACTCCTTCCAGAATATTTGGCTTGCCTTTATAGACTTTTACTGGCTCATAATACGGATTCGCACGGTTCGTGATCCGTGCCTTCAATCCTGGCGTTTTGCTCCCAATTAGAGCTCCCGCGGCCATCGCCCCGGTAAACCTTGCAGGATCTTCCTTCGCAGCAGCAACCATGGACTGTTCCACGAGCCCGATTCCAGTTGTTATTTTTCCCGGCGTGGCCTTCGGGTTTTTCCAAGTTTCTTGGGCCATCCAGGTGGTGGCTGCTGGAACGGCAGATATAAATTCGATTGATTGTTTCGGGAAATCGACCGCAGCTCCTTTGAGGACTCTGTGACCAACGTCCCCTTTCCAATTTGGTTTGAGGCGGGTTCCTCCATTTTTCAACGGATGGGCAGCGGGGCGGTGAATTTTTCCATCCTGCCCCCTATATGGGAGACCATGTGCCGGTCCGAGATAGGGCGCTTTATCTATAGCGTTCTCGATGTTTGGGGCAGCATTTTCGCTCCACCATTTGCTTGCTCCTTTGCCCCACTCGTGAATCGGGAGAGTTGCGGCATGAAGTCCGTCAAACGGAGTAGATTGGTTTTTAGAATGGTTTTTCTCTTTGTTTGAACGGGGGCGCTGTTGTTGTCTGGCGGCACCTCGTGCCGAGTGTTTCGATTGCGCCTCGTTTCGTTTGGATCTATTCAAGGGAGCAGGAGCATCCGGGCGAGGGCGAGATGGCCGGTTCACCGCCTGACGCGTCTGATTTCCAATCTGATGAAAATTCGGAACAAACCCGATCTTCGGTTTGATCCGAGATATCCGGGTCGGGGGAGGGGGAGTCATAATTACGGATATCAAGGCATCCGATATTAATAATATTATCTGATATTTCAATGATAATAATATTCAGAGTTGCATGTGCAAGTGCCGAACCATTCGGAAATTCCGAATAGTTGCCTGTAGTTGCCTGCGGCCTGTTGTCCGTGGGGGAACTATCCGGGATTGCCGGATAGTTGCCCGTCCCCGTCTCCCGTCAAAACAAAAAAATCGGGCCACTACCCAAGCCCCGGTGAGGGAGGCTCTTCGCTCTGCCTCATCAGCGGCCTGAGCATCAGCCGTATCACCGAAGAGTTGACAATCGCCATCGAGCGAATGATGGATGAGTTGGAGTTGAGTGTATATTTCAGTTCGTCCTGGTCCCTCGAAGACGAAAGGATCTCCCACGCAACAAATTTCAGAACCGCTTCGTTGGCTTCCGTCAGGTTTGTATCCGCTTTCTCTGCAAGTTTGGATATGGAGAGGGCCGTGTCGTCCATCGGGAGGAGAGACTGTAAAAGGCGCAACTCGCAGGTATCGCCAAATATTCCTTCGAATGGGGGGGTTTGATTCATCGTTTGATTCATCAAATCAATTCATATCTGCAATATAACATAAATGTTTTGTTATAAGGTAAGATGATATTTGCCTGGTTTTTTGGAGAATAGAATATATTAATGGGGTGGGTATAGAGTATAAGGGGACATAAGGGGGGAGATGGGGATTCGGACGGATATCCCGTTTGTTTCTCTTCAGAGGTGGAGAATTCTTCCCGTGGAACAAAATTCAGAACGGGCTCCGGAGGCCAGGGCCTTGGTCCACTGCATCGCTACTTCTCCATGTCCGGCGCGAGGGGGCTCCTTCGAGGGCAGAATACTCTCTGTTCGACATTCACCGGGATTTTCGCAGAATACAACTTATAAGGCCGTTATTAAGTATTTCGATGCCGTATACAATTGGAGACTTCGAATTTAGCGTATATTTCGGCGGGATCTCTTCAGAAACAAAAAGGACTTCCCATGCAACAAGTTTCTGAACCTCCTCGTGGACTTCTGTCAGATTTGCATCCACTTCCTCTGCAAGATCGGACGCAGAGAAATACATGTCGTCCAAGGGGAGGAGAAATTGCAAAAGGCGCAGTTCGCAAGTGTTTCCCAAAACTCCCTCGAAAGGAACACTCTGATCCATCGGAGAGACTATCTTGGGCATAGGCAAAAAAGGTTGTACTGTCTCCCTGTCTCGTCAATACCGTGGCGGCTCAATTCCAAGGAACTGAGCTTCCAGCCGATCCCTGCGCCGCCGTTCTTCGGGGGTAAGTTCTGTCTGGGTTCGGGCGACGGCGTGAGGGGGTTGCTGTGGGTGCTGAGGGGGAGGGGGGGAGGCACGGACGCGCGCAGGGGTCGGAGCGGGATCCGGGTGAGGAGCGGGGGCTGTCATGGTGGGGGGGACCACGGACTCCGAAGACCGGGGGTTGGGTCCGCCGCGTTTCTTCTTCTTTTCCGGCCCGTAGATCACGTTGTGGAGCGCCTGATGTAAAGACGCTTCGAAATGTTCCCGTTTTCGTGCTTCGTATTCTTCCACAAGGCTTTCTGAAGGTGCGTTGAACCAGACTTTTCGAACCTTGACGCCTTTGACTATCGGGAACACAAACCTGAGATCGTCGCGGGAGTTCGGAAGTCGGTTCGTTTCCACTTGATACCAGTATACCCCGGATCGTGTGCGTTTCCAGAGTGCGTCTTTGGTGCGGTCCACGGCGATGGTGTGGAGGTAGGAGTGCATCAGGCGCCGGGTGTTGATGTCGATCATTTGAATGTTGGGGAGCGTGAATATTACCGATACCTGGGTGAACCGGATCATCGACAGAATTAATCCGAACTGGACGTTCTTCTCCGACATGGCACGACGGGCATTAACTTCTTCGCCTTCGTCAAAAACGATGACCTGTCCGGGTTTCGTATACGGAAAGACTTCCAGAAACTCTTTAGCGGTAAACACTACACGCTGAACGGAGAACGTCGGGTCAATGGATTCGGCAAGCCGGAGAGCGGTGAAACTTTTGCCGGTCCCCGGCGGGCCGCACAGCACACACAGCCAGTTCCGGTTGTTTCGGATCAGGGTGCGGGGCACGGCGTCAAGGAGAGCCTGAACGTGGTCTTTTTTTTTCTGTTTTTCGTCTGCACCTGTGCCTACCCCTGCAAGGGAGTTACGCTTTCTGCCCGGCTTGTTCGTCCCGAACAATAATTTCTTCAGCGTTGACGGGAGGGGTGAAGGGGTTGCCCCTATCGTTGCCATTTGCTTTTCCTCACGCTCCTCCTGGAGGTCCCGCAGCGATGGCGGAGAGAGGAGTGCCGTCTGCAAACGGGGCGCCGTCTTCGTTATTCCTGCTTCCTGTTCCTTCTGGGGATCCTTCCAGACCTTCCATGTATTCGTCTTCGTCTTCATCATCCTCGATAGCGTGGTGGTGTTTCGGAATCAGGAGGTTCTGTTCGTTCAGACAGATGACGATCAGTTTCAGCCGGTCGTTGGTCACTTGCCGCGTCAGTTTCACTTCGAGGTCGCGACCGACCCGGATCATCTCGAACGGAGAGGTCTCTTTCTTGACTTTTTCTCGATACTCTTTGGCTCGTTTCTTCAACTCCCGGACGATTTTGAAATAGTTGGGAGGAAGAAATGGATATGCGAGGGATTCCAGTGTTTCAACAGCGGACTCGAAGTTCAAGACATTCTTCTGCCATTCGTTCGAGGTGGAGGTATACGCTGAGGCCGACAACCGACTGATGTCCATCAGGTGTCGGAGGTATACGTCCTGTCCCCGGATCTGTTCGCCATACCCGTCGCTTTTAATCATGGTTCGGCCTCCGGGTCAGGATCAGAACAGGGATCGGACGTTCCGGTTTGCACATGCAACTCCGAACAGATCTCTTCAAAGTCGAGGTCGATGTCGTAACCGTATGCAAATGTGGGCTGGATCGATCCTTCGAAGAGCGTTACCATACCAATCTCTGTAAGGGCGTCATAAAACTTCTTCCAGAGGTCAATGCCTTTCCGAATGAGATCTTTTTTCTTCAGGGCGTTGGGGCGAGCCATGTATTCAAACCAGGTGTCGATCTCTTGTTTCAGGTCTGGTTTGACGATCTTCTGAAGGAGTTGGTAGAGTTTCCAGAACGAGGCGTGGAATTCCCGGATGTGGCGGGTTTGTGGGGTGGTGGCGACAGACAGGTCGGAAATTATAAACGCAGCGTTGTTCATCGTTTCGTAAATGTCAAGCGGAATGACGTTTTTAATGTCCGTCCGCATCCGCTGGAGTTGGGGGTCTTCGGGTTGGGAGGGGTTGGAAAATGAAGAGGGGTAGGTCATGGATAGTTCTCCGTCCAGGTAATCTGATTAGACAACGGGTGTCCCGGTCGGGACCATGCCGGTTCCGACCATGAATATCACTCCGCCGACTGCGGTCACGAAGATGAGCGCAACGTATGGCGCCCATTTGGTTATATTCGAGAGAGAGTCGTTTCTCCGGCGACGTTCCTGATCGCGGACAAACGAGATGGTGTCTGAGGTGGAGGAGACGTTGTAACTGTTGATGTGATCGATGACTGAAACGGAGGTCTGATAGGTGAACACTCCGGTTTTCGAGAGCATGTAGCGGACTTCAGGGTGGGTTTTGATGTAGTTGAGAATTTCTTTGATTTTGTTCTGGGTTTCCCGGTCCAGTGCTGAAAGGCGAGCCCACGCTTCGGATTCAGCCGCTTTGCCTTTTGCGGCCTGGGCAATCATGTAGAATACGTCTCCGATGTATCCCCGAGTAGACATTCCGGCGTGGGCGAACATCTCGTTGAGCTGATCGATGGCAACAGCTTGTTCGGTACCGATGGGGGTGGGGGAGCGGTGGGTGTAATGCAGAACCTTGACGCCTTCGACTTCTTCCCATTTCTCTCCAGTGATGTCTTTGAACCGGACGGTACCGCCGACGTTCCAGTACGGTGCGCTTGCTCCTTCTGTTTCTTCTTTTTTCGGAATGATGAACTCGGCCTGTCCGCTCGGGTAGTGGACCATGGTAAGGCGACCGCCAGAGCGTTTCGCTTGCATGAATGTTCGAACCATCTGGTTTGAGTAGATAGCAGACGCGAGAGCGAAGGTCGTGAAACCAAGAATAATAATCAGAATGCCGAGTCCGTAAAACATCCAGTCTGCCAGCGTTATCATGTTGCCCATAGGTTCACCTCATAGGAAACTCCCGATGATCGGGATCTTCTGTCGGAAACTTTTCTTTTCGCTTTCTGCCTGCATTCTATCTTCTGAAATGGATTCTGAACGAGTGGTGTTGAGTTGTTTCAGGAACAGTCCGCCTTTGGACCGGCGGATGCGGATGTTGGTGTTCGATGAGAGGATTGCTTTTGCTGTCAAGTAATCGGCGTTTTTGTCATAGCGGGTCATTGCTACTTCTGACATCATGCCGATCATTTCGATGTCGTCCTGAGCCATGAGAAGGTCTCGTTCGTCGGAAAGGACAGAAAACACATAGTTCTTTGAGAGGACCGCAGCGGCCTGAGCTACCAAGCGCCCTTTTACGGCTTCAGAAAGAGAGGAGGTTTTCACGAAGGAGAGGAACGGAGCAAAGCTTTCGTCTTTGGCCACGTCGTTGAACATCTGGAGGTGGCCGTCCTCGTAGAGAGGTTGGTCGATTGGAGGGTCGTCGCAGAAGTTCCCGCCATGGGAGGGCTCAATATCGGAGTATCCGTCGTCTTCGTATTCCTGGTCGGAAGAGTCTTCGATATCGTAGGGGTCAAGACCACGGTTCTCATCGCCGGAGTTGAGGTCTTGTGCGTTTATAGCCATTGTCGTTCAAAGAAAAAGGTTTTCCCGGATATCCGTCCGGGATCGGTATCTGGGGACTCGATGAAACCGGTTCAGCAACATCAGTAGTCACCGCCTCTTCCACCTTTCGCGAAGTTCGGAATCAAACCGGTCTTGCCAAGCATTATGAATATGATGGCGGCAATGGATACGATCACGATGACCTTACACAGGGTCACACCCAGATTGAAGGTGTCGAGGATCGTGGTCTGCGAGGAGTAGAGCGAGTCGCTCTCGTTGAGGCTGGCGGCATCGATCATCTGGTCCCCGATGTAGATGCCGATAATGCCGACGACGAGGAAGCCCACGAGCGTCCCCATCAGAGCGGTAGCATTCGTGTCTTCATTATTACTCATACACAGTCACCTCCTTCACGGTGAGAGGGTAGTGCCTGGATCTATATATGTTTTATTATCATATTCCTCGTAATAGTAGTATTCTGCGAGGTTGGGTCATGTATTTGCCATGTGATTTTCCATGTAGCGATCATGTGCGCAGGGGATCCGCTGATGAACCTATATATGTCACACGTACATACGACCATCATAATACGTCCATGGTATATGCCGGACCTATACGCCCCGGAAACGGAGGAGGATCAGATATGGTGGAAAAAACCCCTAAACCGAAGACGAAAAAGAATAAGAAGCCGGGATCTACCGAAGGGCCGTTCATCTGTAATTACTGCGGGAGGGAGTTCAAGCAGTGGGGCGGTCTGACCAGCCACCTCCAGTCATGTCCAAAGCGGAGGTTGCGAACCGAGTTCCAGGTCGGAGCGTACGAGTTCTATGTGTTGTGGAATCCGGTACGGAGAATTCACCATACTCTCAAGGAGATCGCAGTAGAGTATGGGAGGATTAACGATTACGCGTCGTTCGTCGTGATTATGAAGTTTTTGAAGAAAGCGGGATACATTGACGATTACGGGATTGAGGAGAACAAGGAAGGATCTCCTTCTCTGTCGCCTGTCTCTTCCTCTTCTTCCTGATTTTTTTTCTTTGATTGGTTCTGGTTCTTCCGGTTTCTTCCCAACTCCGATCTCCCTGGAGGGCGGACCCGGATCCTCCATGGGATCTACATGGGGGAGGGGGCAACTCCCCTTTTTCCGGGTGTGATCCCCGCTACACAACATATATATATTAGATGTTCACTCTTTTTTTCGATACTTTTAAATAACGATCCATACCTCCCCGAAAAGAGCTCTAAGGAGGTGAGAAATAACGAGTTTTGTTATAACATAAATTTATATATGAGAATACTATCAGTTAACTATATAACTATACTAACTAAAGGAAAGGAAAAGTATAATAAGATAAATTCTTAATAATAATAACATATAAAGATTTGTTATAACAAAACGCGTTATTTCAGATCTCTATAGAGCGGTTTTCGGCCAATTCAGATCAGCATTTAAAGGTAACGGATCGTCAAAATGTAGGAAAAAGATATGTCGATTAAGACAGACAATCTTCAGAAGAGGAGTTCCAGAACTCGGGGTCTGGAGGAGATCTGGATCGGGGGAGAGTGGATCCAGTCCGATCCCCAGACCGCCTGGAACCCACTCCATCCCCTCACCCCCTCCATCACCCCCTCCTGCCCCTCTCTATCGGCCGTACACCTGCCTCCCCCGCCCCTAGGTTAGGCGACCTCCACACCCTTCCTCTAGGTCGAGATCTGCATCTTCAGGATCGGCTTTCCCAGAGTCCAGAGACCGCCTCCGACCGAGCATGCTGGTAGACCCCTGACAGAACTATCCTCTGAAGAGAGATCGACCTGAAAGAGCAACGGAGAGGGAAGATCCGATCAACCATCCAGAAACATCGAATGAGGAATATGTATTCATCAATCAAATTCACGATCACAAAAAATATCGTATGCTCTACCAATCACCAAACAAATCCTCCATACCGGATAGATCAATCCATATTATAAATAATATATTAATCCAACATTTGATAAAATTCGTTTTTGAAGAATGGACAAAATCCGGGAAAATTATATATAGTTTCACCGTAGGAAGACAACTTCTGGGTGAAAAGTTTTAAATGCTGAATGACGCTGAAAAGTATGCTTGGCTTAGATCAAAATAAAGTGAAAAACTCAGAATGGCCTCCGTTGTGATCGCTCAGATTTGCATATGCAAACGTGAAGGAAAACCACCAAAAACCCCTATAATAACATATGTATTCGGGCAACCAAAGTATGAAAAAAAGTACTATTATAACATGGCGATTTAGTTCCAGTGGCTCCATCGGAACTTAAGGACCAACTATTAGAGTCTTTCGATTTGGCTCTGTGGGCTCCACAGGAACTTAAGGTTTCGATATTTAAAATTTATCATGGCCCTACCCGCCGATCCGGGTTCTAGTATATATGCACGGCGAAAAATCGGGTTCAAAAATTCTTCTCATTGTATTTAATGATTCGCTCAAAATCAGCGATTATACTATATAGCCCTTTACCCTACATGATCCTCATGCAGATCACCTCAACGGTAAATGACGATGCCGTGAAATTTTTAGACGCACAGGTCGCAGAACGAAAAAAGAAGGGAATAAATTCTTCCAGGTCGGCCATGGTCGCG
>Ga0172377_10008360_pt1 | contig 10615 bp, 6 predicted proteins | sample Pumphouse3metaG_FD_119749 | JGI IMG/M metagenome (GOLD analysis project Ga0172377, IMG submission 119749) | Leachate microbial communities from a municipal landfill in Southern Ontario, Canada - Pumphouse #3 metaG | ecosystem: Engineered > Solid waste > Landfill > Unclassified | place: Canada... | reverse complement strand
TTCAAGCAGAAGTGCTTTGTATGAAAGCTCTGCATCTAAATCTAGGATATATCCAAAAGAGTCTAAAAATTCAACATCAAGTTCTGCACTATCCATCAATTTTTCTATTGTCTGTACTGCAAAAGATTGAGCTGATTCATATCTTACAAAACTATCTCTATCATGCTTCATCAAAAATGCGTACTCATTCTTTTCTTGTTTTATAATAATGGGTGCACTAAAATCACGGTTTATAGACAAGTAAGGTTTTGCATCTAGCCCTTCAAAGAGAAAACTTTCTTGCTCTTTTGAGACTATAAGCATCTCCTCTTTAATTTCTTTTCCATCAGCTCCAATAAGCCCTACTTTTAGTGGAAAATAAAAAGGTTCTTGGCTTTTACCGTCAACCTTATTTGGTATGATTTGCTTTAAATCAAGCGTGTAAACTCCATCAGAGAATGAGTCTTTTACCTCTAAGACTGGCGTGCCTGATTGATGATACCATCTCTTAAACTGGCTAAAATCGACTTTTTTTTCTTTGTCAACCTCACTCATAGCCCATAAAAAATCTTCAGTCCTTACAGCATTTCCATCAAAAGTATCAAAATATAAATCCATCGCCTCTCTAAACTTTTTCTCACCTAAAAGAGTATGCAACATTCTTATAACTTCTGCACCTTTTTCATAAACTGTTGAAGTATAAAAATTATTTATAGACATATATGAGTCTGGTTGGATTGGATGAGCCATCGGAGAAGCATCTTCTACAAACTGTCTCTCTCTTAAACCTTTTACATCTTCGATACGCCCAACCTCTTTTGAGTTTAAATCTGCTGAGAAACATTGGTCTCGAAAGACTGTAAGCCCCTCTTTTAGAGTAAGTTCAAACCAATCACGACAAGTGATGCGATTACCTGTCCAGTTGTGAAAATACTCATGAGCTATAACACTTTGAATCCCCATAAAGTTGGCATCTGTAGCCTTATCCTCATCTGCTAAAACATAGTTAGAATTAAAGATATTTAAACCCTTATTCTCCATCGCTCCCATGTTAAAACTATCTACTGCTACAATATTATAAATATCTAAATCATATTCCCTACCATACTTTTGCTCATCCCAAATCATCGCATCTTTTAGTGATTTCATCGCATAAAAACATTTAGATTCAGCTCCCTTATCGCAGTAGATATTTAGCTCAACTTTGTTGTTTGAAGCGGTGATAAATTCATCGCTAATGCTCCCCAAATCTCCAGCAACTATAGCAAAAAGATATGATGGTTTTGGATGCGGATCAAACCAAGTAACTCCGTGTCTACCGTCCATTAAATCATGACAACTTTGCTTATTTCCATTGCCCAAAAGTGTAGGATATTTACTCTTGTCTGCCACGATTGTAGTTGTAAAAACACTCATAATATCTGGGCGATCTAAGTATGGAGTTATCCTTCTAAAGCCCTCTGGCTCATTTTGTGTACAAAATATTGTGCCTGATTTGTAAAGCCCTTCTAGCTCTGTATTATTTTGTGGATAGAGTCTATTTTTTATCTTAAGTGAAAATGAGTTTGGAACATTACAGACGCTAAAACTCTCTTCTTGTATATCGTAACGAGTGTCGTTTAATTTCAAGTCATTTAGATGCACCTCAAGAAGTTCCAAGTCCATTGCATCTAGTTTTATATGTTTTTGCGTAGCATCTAACTTTTGTATTTTCATAGTGTTTGTAACAAGGACAAACTCTTCAAAAAGCTCAAAATAAAGTTCACAACTAAGAACGCTAAACCCACACTCTTTATAATCTTTTAAATAAATAGTATTCATCTCACTCATAATTTTCTCTTTTTTTAGAGTAATAATAGCATAAGAGTTTTAGATATAAATGAGGTTTAGATTTTTGTGTTTATGACTTTAGGCTGTTTTAACACTCTTTGCTGATCTCGAACTTCTAATAATTGTGCTGAAATACTAATGGCTATCTCTGAGGGTGTATTATTTCCTATAGCTAATCCAACTGGGGAATATATTTTTGCAATATCTTCTTGAGAAATTCCACTCTCTTTAAGTCTATGCTTCATACGTTTAGCCTTAGAAGAGCTTCCTATAATTCCAAGATAAGGAATGTCTTCGCTACTCTTTAGTAACTTTTTTGCTATAGAGAAATCTAACTCATGAGAGTGTGTCATGATAAGGCAAAAACAATCTTGTGGTAAAAGATGTTCAAATGAGCCTGTCATAATATTTTTTGATTTAGGAAGTTTTTTAAGCCACTCTTCGCGCGAATCCAAACAGTATATATAACAATCAAGAGTTTTTAGTATACGAATAAGCTTTTGAGCAATATGCCCTGCCCCAAAGATAGCAATATTGTATTTTTTAGCTCTAAAGATTTCAAAAAATATTGTCATTTCACCACCACATGCAATGTTTAAATCTTTAGTTAATCAAAAATGCTTTAAATGACTTGTTGCATTCCTATCTTCTAAAAGTGATAGTGCATAGCGAAGAGATTCTTTTTCAATTTTTCCCCCACCAATGGTTCCATATAGTGGAGCATCTTTGCATCTTTTTGTCACTAACATTTTTGCACCAATCTCTTGAGGAACACTTCTCTGTGCATCTACGATAGTAACCAAGACATAACTAGTATCACGCCCTAGTTTTTTAATTTTTTTATATAGATTCATTACCGGAGGGATTCCAGTTTCATTAAAATATTTTCAGATGTAGCTGGAATTTTTATATTACCTTTAAATCCCTTTGATGAGAGTGCATGACGAATGGCTGATAAGACAGAGAGACCGAGAATAAATGGTGGTTCACCTACGGCTTTTGAACCTCTTATATTGTCTATTTCATAAGGATTATCAAGAAAATTAATTACAAAATCTGATGGAATGTCTTGAATATTAGGAATTTTATAAGTTGTAGGAGAGTGTGAAAGCAGAGCCCCTTTATCAGAATAAACAAGATTTTCGTTAGTAACCCAACCCATACACTGAACAAAAGCACCTGCGACTTGACCTCTATCTATACCTTCATTTAGAGAGCGTCCTAAATCCATTAGTATCTCAACTCTATCAACACTTGTCTTTCCACTAAATCTATCAATTGTAACCTCGCTAACAGCCGCACAGTTTGTATAGTAGGCAAAAGGTTTTCCTTCTCCTTTTTTAACATCAAAACTGAGATTTGGGGTTTTATAAAAAGCATAGTCTCCCATCGATATTCTATTTTCATATGCAATATTTAGAAGCTCTGTAAGAGCCATCTTTTGACTTGTCTCTCTGTTTTGTACAACTCCATTTTCGATATTTATGTGACTTGTCTCAATAACTTCACTCACACTATATTCAAAGTGAGCATCATGCTTTTCATTTAAAAATAGTTGAGCTGCCAAGTTTAAAAGACGATTTTTTATCTTCAAAGCAGCTAAATTTGCTGCACTTGCATTTAAGTCAGTTCCACTTGAAGCCGCTGTTGGCGAAGTATTATGATTTTTCTCTGTAGAGGTAATCATCACCTTACACATAGAAACATCCACGCCTAGAGTCTGCGCTACAACTTGTGCTATTTTAGTGTTAACACCCTGCCCCATCTCTGTTGCACCTGTTGAGATTTGAACACTTGCATCTGGAAATACATTTACTAGAGCATTACCTTGGTTTAAAAATCTCGAAGTAAAAGATATACCAAATTTCACAGGAGTAAGCCCAATACCTTTAATGCTGGTTTTAGACTCTCTGTTAAAGGCTTCAATGGCCTTTCGTCTTTGTTTATAATGGCTTGAGTTTGCAAGTTTTTCTACTATTTGAGGCAGAGTATTTTGTGTAATCTCTTGAGTATAAGGTGCAGTATTATTTTTATCTATGCCATATAAATTTCTCTCTCTTACACTCAAAGGATCTATCTTAAGATGGTAAGCAATTTCATCAAAAACCTGCTCAACTAAAGCTATCCCTTGAGGAGCACCAAAACCTCGAAAAGCGGTATGAGGATGATGGTTTGTCTTGCAAGCTACTCCGCTAATACTCCAGTTTTTTACATAGTATGCATTGTCACTATGTAAGATTGCTCTTTGAACTACAGATGGAGAGATGTCTGTGTATGCGCCACCATCAGCAAACAACTTTGTCTCAAGCCCTAGCACTATACCCTCTGCATTAAAACCAACTCTATAAAAGCCTTTAAAAGGGTGTCGCTTGCCTGTTACAATCATATCATCTGCTTTACTGAGGATAATCCGTGCAGGGCGTTTGAGTCTATAAGCAACAAAGGCAGCCATAACTGCAAAAGGAACAGATTGTGTCTCTTTTCCACCAAAAGCACCTCCCATTCTCTTGACTTTAGAAGTTACTTGTCTAAGTTTTAAGCCTAAGCATTTTGCAACAACATGTTGAATCTCTGTTGGGTTTTGTGATGAACTAAGGATATCAATCTCATCATTATCAACAGGATAAGCAATAGCTGCTTGTGATTCAAGATAAAAATGTTCTTGACCTCTATTTTCATACTCTCCACTAAGTGTTAATGGTGCACTTTCATATGCACTATCAAAATCTCCACGTTTTATCACTTGCACATCGCCAAGGTAATCTTTTTCTTCTATTGCCTCATCAAGGTTTAGCACTGCAGGAAGTTCTTCAAAAGTTATAAGTCTCAGTTTTCTCACGCTCTGTAGAGCCTCTACAGATGTAGCAGCTACAATCGCAAGAGGTTCACCAACATAGTGCGTAATCGCCTCTGCTAAGATAGGTTGGTCAGCATTAATATTCCCCCAGAGATTTCCGCTAAGATCTCTATAATCCCATATACCTAAAACACCCTCTATCTCTTTTGCATCTCTATAGTCACGCTCTAATATTTTAGCTTTAGCGTAAGGCGAAGCGATATAAGAGACATAGACTTCGTTTTTTGCCATAACTCTATCTTCTATAAACTCTGTTGTGCCATCTAGATGTCCTTTGGCATTGTCATGATGTATATTATTCATTAGAGACCCCCTAAATCATAGTAGAGACGGCTTAGAAGATTACGTGCTACTAATTTTCGAAACTCAGCACTTCCTCTAACATCTGTTAGTGGTTTTATAGAGTCTGAAATATCTTTTCCTATCATCTCAAAAGTCTCTAAAGTAAAACTACAACCAAGATATCTTTTTTCTATCTCTTTTAGGCGAAGTACAGTCTCTGCCACACCACCATAAGCGATGTGAAGATGTTCTATAAGGTTTGATTGACCTATCTTAATATAAAAAGCCGCACTAAGAGTTGCGATATCAAGATGAGTTCTGTTTGCTACTTTATAGAGTTTTAAGATTGCACCATCTTTTGGTTTAGGAACTCTCACACCGATAATGATTTCATCACTCTTAAGATCAAAATCTTTATAAGCCTTATAAAATTTATCTATAGGAAGCTCTCTAGTTCCTCTAATGCTTGAAATAACCAAGATGGCTTCTATGGCAATAAGAAAAGGCAGAGAATCTCCAATAGGTGAACCATTAGCAATATTACCAACTAGAGTAGCTCTATTTTTGATTTGAGGTGAAGCAAACTCATCTAAAAATTTTGAAAACTCAGGATAAAATTCTTCTAAGCCTTTTTGTACTTCTGTAAGTGTCTTGTTTGAGCCAATATTTAGATAATCATCCTGGACACTTAAACTGTTAAGTGAAGCGATTTTTCCAATAAAAATATACTCTTTCTCTTTGGAGACTCCTTTATTCATCAAAACACCTAGGTCTGTAGCTGATGCAATGAGTTTGGCTTGTGGAAATTTCTTGCAATAACTATATAGTTCTTCTAAACTTGTCACGATTACAACTGTTTTCGCATTAAAGTTTAAACATAGAGATTCTTCTGCTAAAGCATTAAGCTCCGCAATATGCTCTGGTGTGAGAAAAAAATCTTTTACAGATTTATACTTTAAAGCATCTACACAAAGAGCTGACTTTATAATGTCAACATAACCAGTACAACGGCATAAGTTACCAGTAGTATAATTTTTAATCATCTGCTCATCAACTCTTTTATTATGTTCAAAAAGGTCTGTTAGGGACATTACAAAACCAGGTGAGCAAAAGCCACATTGGGTACCATTTCCATGAGCTAAAGCTTCAGAGATTGCGTGAGAGCCCTCTTGAAGCAAAGAGAGTCCCTCAATAGTTACAACATGCTTTGCATCATTTGTAAACATTGGACTTATACATGAGTTTATAGAGTAAAATTCATCATTTAAATGGCTAGAAATCAGCACTGTACAAGCACCACAATCACCCTCAGCACAAACTACTTTTGTTCCTGTTTTTCCTGCACACTCTCTTATATATCGTGATAAGGGCCAATATATTTTTTCACCGCTAACTAGATGTTTTTCACCATTTAGATAAAAAATAATCTCATTTCGCATCATAATTCCTTTTACAGCAAAGCATTTGCAAATGCAAAAATCTCAAGTATCTAATGCAATAATAACATAAGAGTTTTAGATTTTTGTGTGTTTTAAACGCAAAGCATTTACTATAACAGAGACTGAACTAAAACTCATAGCTGCCGCCGCAATAACAGGAGATAGTAAAATCCCAAAGAATGGATAAAGCACCCCTGCTGCTATTGGAACACCTGCACTGTTGTAAACAAAAGCAAAAAATAGATTTTGTCTGATATTTTTCATAGTAGCACGGCTCAATTTCAGAACTTTTAAGATTGACAACAAGTCACCTTTTATCAAAGTGATGCCAGCGCTCTCTATCGCCACATCAGTTCCAGTACCCATAGCTATACCAACATCAGCTTGTGCCAAGGCAGGAGCGTCGTTTATGCCATCTCCTGCCATTGCTACAACTGCGCCTTTTTCTTGTAACTCTTTAACTATTTTTGCTTTGCCATCAGGCATGATGCCAGCATAAACTTCATTGATACCAAGTTTTTTAGCAACTGCTTTAGCTGTTGTTTCATTGTCTCCACTTATAACAACAACTCTAATCCCCTCTTTTACAAGCTCTTTTATAGCCTCTGCACTCGTAGTTTTTATAGGATCTTCAATCCCTATAATGGCGCAAAACTTAGCATCTACAGCCATAAAGATAACACCTTTGCCCTCTTCTCTTAAAGCCTCTGCTTCTTTAATGATGTTTTGCGTAGATACTCCCAAACTCTCTAAGAAGCTCTCACTCCCAAGTGCAATTTTTCTGTTTTCAATCTCACCCTCAATTCCTTTTGCAGTTATAGATTTAAAGTTTAGAACTTCACCAAGCTCTATACCACTATCTTTAGCGTACTCTACTACTGCATGAGCTAAAGGATGCTCACTAGCGAGCTCCAAACTTGCAGCGTATTTTAAAATGTTTTTCTCATCAAAACCATCTTCTACTAAAAAGCTTGTAACTTTGGGTTTTCCAAGTGTTAAAGTCCCTGTTTTGTCAACTATAAGAGTATCAACTCTCTCCATAGTTTCCAGTGTTTTTGCATCTTTTATAAGGACTCCAGAGAGTGCGGCTCTACCAGTTCCTACCATTATTGAAATTGGGGTTGCCAATCCTAAAGCACATGGACAAGCGATGATTAAAACTGCTACTGCAGATACAATTGCATAAGCCAAACGAGGCTCTGGACCAAAGATATACCAAACAAAAAAAGCTAATATCGAAGCTATTACAACCGCTGGAACAAAGTAGCTAGAGACCTTATCTGCAAGTTGCTGAATAGGTGCTCGTGAGCGTTGAGCTTTTGATACCATTTCTACTATTTGAGCAAGCATTGTATCACTACCCACTTTTTGTGCCTGCATAATCAGAGTGCCATTTTCATTTAAAGTCGCACCTATAAGCTGGTCTCCTTTGGTTTTTGACACAAGAATAGGCTCTCCAGTTATCATAGACTCATCAAGATTACTGCTCCCTTCTAAAACTACTCCATCTACTGGGATTTTCTCGCCTGGTTTAATCCTAAGCTTATCTCCAACATGAACAAACTCAAGACTTATATTTTCTTCGCTTCCATCTGCATCTATGCGATGTGCTTGTTTTGGTGCAAGATTTAAGAGTGTTTTAATCGCACTATTTGTTTTACTTCTAGCCCTTAACTCTAAAACTTGTCCTAAGAGAACTAAGGTCGTAATAACAGCTGCCGCCTCAAAATATACATGAACTAAACCATCTGTAGTCTGCATCAGAGGCGGAAAGAGACTTGGTAAAAACAAAGCAAAAAGACTATAAATATATGCAGCACTCACACCAATGGCGATAAGTGTAAACATGTTTAAGTTCCATGTTTTTACAGAGTTGTATCCTCTTACAAAAAAAGGCCAACCACCCCAAAGAACTACGGGAGTTGCAAGAACAAAAAGAAACCACTGGATGCTTAACATCGAGATAGTGCTAGGCAAAAGCTGTGGTGCTAAATCACTTGTCATTGAAACAATAAAAACAGGGATAGATAAGGCTAAACTAATCCAAAACCTTTTACTCATATAGTCAAGCTCATCTGTATCTTCATCAGCCTCAACTATCATAGGTTCTAGTGCCATTCCACACTTAGGACAGCTTCCCGGATGATCTTGTATAATCTCTGGATGCATAGGACAAGTGTATTGATTAGAAGTTGAGCTTAGCATTTTGATTTCTTTTTCCAAAGCCATTCCACATTTTGGACAAGACCCTGGGGCGTTCTCTTGTACTTCAGGATGCATAGGACAGGTATAAATATCGTCTTGTTTTTTAGAATAATCCACTTGACAACATTCTTTAATCTCTTGGCTCACGACACACCTCCTAGATAATTATAATAATTAATTATATCTTATCCATATTTTACTGTAAATTTTCTTGTGTTATTGGTCTATTTAAAGCTCTTAAGTGTATCATTTCACTTTAAAATACAAATTGTTTTACTACAAACTTAGGAGTTTTAATTGAGCATTTACAGAGAGTATGATATCCGTGGCATCTATGAAAAAGAGTTGAATGAGCAGAGTGTTGTTCGCATTGGTTTTGGGCTTGCATCTAAGATTGATGGTAAGTATGTTGCGGTTGGTTATGATGCTAGAAGTCACTCTCCAATTCTTTTTGAATATCTTGTTCATGGTTTAAACGCTGGTGGCAAAGTAGTCCTAGATATGGGGCTGGTTCCTACTCCTGTAAACTACTTTACAAACTACAATGAGTGGGATGGCATCACTCCAAGTGCATCTATTATGATAACAGGTTCGCACAATCCTAGCGAGTATAATGGTTTTAAGATTACAGTAGATAAAGCACCATTTTTTGCGCAAGATATTTACGCACTTGGGCGTGAGTGTGATGCAATGAGCTTTCCTAAAAAAACCAAAAGAGAAGTTATAAAGATAGATGCAAAAGAGAGATATATAGACTTTATGGTAAAAGAGTTCGCTCACCTAAAAGGAATGAATACTAAAATAGTTTATGATTGTGGAAATGGTGTAGCTGGTGTTGCTTTAGTAGATATTTTTGCTCGTTTAAAACTAGATGCAAAGGGAATCTTTGTAAATCCAGATGGAGAGTTTCCAAATCATCACCCAGATCCATCAGAAGAACATAATTTAAAAGATATCAAAAAACTTCTTGCATCTAAGGGAGACATCGCTTTTGCTTATGATGGAGATGGTGATCGCATCGCAGTTCTAACTCACAAAAACAATATCAAAGGTGATATGATGGCGCTTTTGTACTCGATGAAGATGAAAAATCCTACAATCGTTGGGGAAGTTAAATGCTCACAAGTTATGTATGATGAGTTAGAGCGTCGTGGAGCTAAAACTATCATGTACAAAACTGGTCACTCAAATATAAAAGTAAAGATGAAAGAGTGTGATGCAGATCTAGCTTGTGAAGTTAGCGGACATATATTTTTCAAAAATCGCTACTTTGGTTATGACGATGCAATCTACGCAACACTTAGAATGTTAGAACTTATCAAAGATGGCATAGACTTAGATGCGGAGCTTGCGAAACTTCCAGAGACTTTCTCAACTGAAGAGATTAAAGTAGAGACTACAGAAGAGCAAAAATTTAAAATCATAGACAAGGTAAAAGAGTTGCTAAAAAACCCGAAAGACTCTTTTCCTACAATAAAAGACATTATAGAGGTTGATGGAGTTCGCATAAACTTTACAAATGGCTGGGGACTTGTTCGAGCAAGTAATACAACTCCAGTCCTTGTAACTCGTTTTGAGTCAAAATCAAAAGAAGATGCCCAGCTTTATGAGAGAGCTATCAATGAGCTTATAGAAAAAGCAAAAGAGATGCTTTAAACTTAAGAAAAATATTTTTAAAGCATATTTTGTTATACTTCAAAACATAATAAATGACTAAATTTTAAGGAAAACAATGAAAACTCATACTCTTTTAATGCCGCTAGATATGCATCTTCATCTTCGTGATGGAGTTATGCTTGAAAATATAGCACCTCTTAGTGCCTTTAGCTTTAGCGGTGCTGTAGTTATGCCAAACCTAGTTCCTCCCATCACAAGCTTAGAAGAGGTAAAAGCCTACAAAGAGCGAATCATTGCAGCAGTTCCAAACGACTATTTTGAACCATACATGACTCTCTTTTACAAAAATTATAGCAAAGCATTTTTACAAAGCGTAGCTGATGAGATTATCGCTATAAAACTCTAT
>Ga0172377_10008359_pt1 | contig 10615 bp, 7 predicted proteins | sample Pumphouse3metaG_FD_119749 | JGI IMG/M metagenome (GOLD analysis project Ga0172377, IMG submission 119749) | Leachate microbial communities from a municipal landfill in Southern Ontario, Canada - Pumphouse #3 metaG | ecosystem: Engineered > Solid waste > Landfill > Unclassified | place: Canada... | reverse complement strand
CGATATGGTCGATGATCCTGAATTAATTGAATTAGTTGAAATGGATGTTCGTGAACTCCTTACAGCTTATGGCTTCCCTGGAGATGACGTACCCGTTATCGCTGGTTCAGCTAAATTAGCTCTCGATGGTGATTTAGAACAACAAGCTCAAGTTATGAAACTTATGGACGCAGTCGATGAATATATCCCTGATCCCGTACGTGATGACAACAAGCCCTTCTTGCTCGCTGTTGAAGATGTATTAACAATAACTGGTCGTGGAACAGTTGTTACCGGACGTGTTGAAAGAGGTAGATGTAATCTAAATGATACTCTTGAAATCGTTGGTATTCGTCCCACAGCATCAGCAGTTGTTACAGGTCTCGAAATGTTCAGAAAATCTCTTGATTTTGCTGAAGCTGGAGACAATGTAGGTGTATTGCTCAGAGGCGTTATCAGAGATAATGTTACCCGTGGTCAAGTGTTAGCGAAACCCGGTTCCGTTACTCCTCATACTAGCTTTGATGCAAAGGTTTATATCTTAACTAAAGAAGAAGGTGGACGTCACACAGCTTTCTTTAATAACTACAGACCTCAATTCTACTTCAGAACCACAGATATTACAGGTGTTATTACATTACCTGATGATGTCAAGATGGTTATGCCTGGTGATAATGTCGATCTCAAGATTGAACTTATTCACCCCGTTGCTATCGAACTTGGTACTAAATTCTCAATTCGTGAAGGTGGCCACACCGTTGGTGCAGGTACAGTCACAAAGATTCATGCCTAATTTGGTAACACAAATTTAAATTTAAAGTCTCCTAGCAATAGGAGACTTTTTTCTGTGGATAATTTTATAAAAGCATAAAAAAACACTGATCAAGATGATCAGTGGTAATAGTATAATGGCGGAGCAAGAGAGATTTGAACTCTCGCACCGGAAACCCGGTCTACATCCTTAGCAGGGACGCCTCTTCAGCCAACTTGAGTATTGCTCCATCTACGTTACATAAAAGTAATATTAATGCTTGTTTATTATGATTTATATTGTGTGTTTTGTCAACCGTTTCAGCTATTTAATAAATGTTCGATAATTCTTTGACATACATATTCATAATATATATAATTAAGTATCGACCTACAGGTTGAACCATTGGAAGAAAGTAGTAATAAATGATTAATAATTCAGATGTTATTGATGTTTATCCTTTAAAAAAATCTAAACGAATTCTCACTTGGTTAGGGGACTTCTTTATAAACTTTATCGCTACTATACTAATTTTTAATGTTATTGCTTTACCGGCAGCGAAAGCAATTATCGGCTACGAGGATGTTACCGTAGCAAGAAGTGCCGCCGAAAATCACGAAACTGATGTACTTTATGGAAATAAGGTACTTTTTTATGAGGAAAATGAATGGCACGACTTTGAAAGTAGTTTATTGACAACATTCGATTACTTCATGTCATATCACGTCCAGGATCAAAAAGCTGAAGATAACGTGTATTTAACCTACTACGTATCAATTAAGGCTGACAGCCAAGGATTGCAGGACTTATATGCTTCTCGGTCGGGTGATACTTATTTTGATTTGGATATTCTTGATGCGAATGGCATTCCTACACTAAAAGCTACTTACGAAGAAGAATTTGCAGCTTTGTATATTGAAGGAGATACTCTTTCTACAAATGCCCAAACAGATTATGAAGATATCAGTTCTCTGTTTTTGAAATATTACTACGCAATGATGAGCGATATACAAATTAACGACCTCACTTATGATTCTATGTCATATATAGATTTAAGCAATCAGGTCACTGCTTATACTCAAACGTTAGATTACACTGTGGTTTGGGCTAGCATTGTTAGTTACTTGATTTCCATAATTATCTTTTATGCGATAATTCCCATGTTTGCTATAAAAGGTCAGACAATTACCGAAAAGATTATGAAGATCACTAAAGTTGGTCAAAATACTCTTAGGATTATTTCTAAGCCTGAACGCCTACTACAAGCTTCATATGCCGTATTTACTAATATGACATTAATGGTGGTTTCAGTTGTGCCTATGGTTACTATAACTTACGCTTTTAATTTACCATTGCTGCTATTCTTCAGTATTTTCGGTTTATTTTATGGTGTCATATCGCTGTTCTTCATTCTATTCAATCAATACAATAAAACTTTGACAGATACTTTCTCTAAAGTTATCTTGCTTGAAGACTTAGATTTACAAAAAGTTGTAAAAGCGAAAGGAAACAAGTATTAATATGGAAAAACAACCAATTCAAATAGATTACGATCGCCCTAAGATGCACCGAAAGATTTTTGCTGTAATTATTGATTTAGTGGTATTTATATTCGTATTTTTGACGTTATTTGTATCTGTAAGGGCTATCATTCAAACTACAACACGCTTTAATGAGGCTGTTGATAATATTGTGGATGTGCGCTCCGAATCTGGCGTTTACATAGTTAATGATGATACAGAAAAAGACGTAGTTTCCTACTTTACTGATAATGCGGATTATTCCGAAAGCCAGAAACAAAACAAATATACTAACGCCATAGATGACTTTATAGAATATGTCCAAGTTAAACTTGGAGATGATTCGGCGAAAGAAGTCGAAAATGACTACTACACATATCGTTTAGATGAAAATTTAACGTATGAGGGAGAGACTTATTTTATTCTTGATGGTGAGAATAATGTGATAGAAAACCCTGATTGTAAAGCGGATATTGCTTCTTATAACGAAAATGTATATGAGACTTATCTTGATTCCAATATTCAAGGTTACTTAAACACTCTGTTTCCTCAATATAATTCCGATGTTAAGTACTTATTTGACATTTTGTTCTACATTGAACTACCAATATCCTTTATAATAGGAGGAGTGCTGGTGTTCTATGTGCCAGGATTATTTTTCAAAAGAGGAAGACAAACGCTTGGAAGAGCTATGTATCATATCGGATTGGTAAACAAAGATTATTTTGCTTTATCGTTCGGGAGATATACAGCGCAGTGGGCTATCCACTTTTTCTGGGTTTTCTTGCTTTCTTTCTTCACATTGGGTATTCCTCTAATCGTTTCATTCAGTTTAATGGTGTTTTCCAAGAAAAAGCAGACATTCTCTGAGTACATGTTGAGCATACAAGAAGTATCCTTGGAAAAGTCGAAAATCTACTATTCAAGGGCTGAAATTCAAGGGGAGTCTATTTCTAAGAACAAGCATGCCGTAAAGTTTACCGCTGAAGATAGATTATTATAATGATAGGGCTTTCAAAAGTTATTGAAATTGCAGTATCACGCAAGTATAATAATATATACGTGTCAGAATCACTCGGTCTGATATGAGGGGAAAAAGAGTCAAGATAGGAGAGTATAGAATTCAATGAAAAAAGGACTAACGTTTAAACTATTATCGTTCGCTTTACTCGGTGCCTGTGCTATAAGCATGGGAAATGGCGCTATAAGTAACGCTAACACCATTCAAACGAATGATGCAGTTACAACGAACAAACAAATTAGAAAAGCTGAAGGAACCACAGAGGATAATGCTGTCGACTTGACAGTTGCTGATTCAAGTATATCGTGCAAATTGAAAGATTCTACTGTAACTAATCTTTCCCATTCCTATAAATTTCAATTTGCGGCTGATGAATATGGAAATGACAAGTCATATATGCTTGGATATTACGGTGAAGGTGATGATTATAGACCTTTAACGTTCACATATGATGTAGAAGATAAAAACGGCGAAGTTACTTCTCGTACTAGCCCGTTAGAAAAGAAAAATACAAATAGTCAAATATTGTACGATTCATTAGGATCTTATTTTTCATACACATTCAGTAATTTTGCTGATCTTTTGATTTCGCAAGATTATGAAATATTACCTGAAACCATAAAGATTACTAATATTTTTGGTATTAACGAAGAATGGATAACAGTAATTGATCCGAACACCGGAGATGATAAAGGTTATTGGAATTATACACCTAACTATGAAGAGCCATATTTCGTAAGTCCTGAAGTCGATTTTAAAGACGATTTTATTCAAACAAATTTCTTCACTACAGAATTTATTTATAAGTCAACCTTTAGAGGATATACAACGCTAAATGTAGATTTAACTTCAAAAGCCAACGAAGTTTATCCTGAGGTATATTCTCACTATGAAGATTATGAAGATGCTATAGCTGATGGCAGTTGCTATCTCAATGTTCAATTAGTTGATGTTGTTGATACACATCTAGTAGCTATTTTGAAAGATGGTACCGAGCGTTCATTTGATATTTCAACATCAGATGATATTTATCTCACTAAAGAAGTGAATAGACTTGGCTTTTTATTAGAAGATCTTGATGCTGATGAAGTTGCATCTTTCTATATCGACAATATAACATTTGAAATGAAACTCACCGAAGTAGATGAAGATGGAGTAGAAGTAGATGTTTCTAGATCTGATGAAGATTTTAGATTCGCAAGGGTTGAATTCGCAAGTGACCAAGAAGTTTCAGTTGTTAATATTAACGCTGAACTAATATGGACATTTATTGGTTTACTAGTAGTAATTGGAGCCATTGATGTCTACTTATTCTTCTATCGTACAGAAAAATATAAGAATGATGAATTTAGACGTGTCAACAACAGGGGATACATCGTAAACTCAGTTATATTCTGGGGCGGTATTGAATTGTTTGTAATTGACTTACTAGTAATTGTTGCTAGGTTTACAACATTTAATAATACCATCTCAATATACAATCCTTTGGATGCTTATATTATTTGGCTTACGGTATTCACGTTATTCTTTGTAGGCTTCCTTGTAAAATATATTAAGGGTGCTTCTGATAATAATAAAGAACGTAAGAAAGTCGAAAGACTAGGCTTAAACGAAAAAGTCGAAGATGACGGAACTAATTAAGGAAATAAGGAGATATTATGGAAATTAGATTAAAGAATCTTACTAAGATTTTCCCTGGAGATGCCAGGAAGCACATTAGAGATACAATTGCAGTTAAAGATTTAGATGTTACCGTACCTGATGGTAAACTCGTTGGTTTATTAGGACCTTCTGGTTGTGGTAAATCTACAACATTGTACATGATCTCTGGTTTATTGAAACCTACAAGTGGCGAAGTTTGGTTTGGTGATCAAGAAGTTACTAACCTTCCACCTGAAAAAAGAGGTATAGGCCTAGTTTTCCAAAACTACGCTCTTTATCCTCATATGACAATTTATAAAAATATCGAGTTCCCTCTTACAAACCTTAAGGTTGAGGTTCCTCTCGTACCATTCTTTGACTATGATTTACAACTCAGTTACAACATGACTGAAGGTGACAACGTTGATGGATTAATTACAAGCTTCACTATTTTAGCTCGTAAGATGGCTATCGATGGTTTTGTAGTAACTCCCGCTCCCAGCGGAAACGTGTTGATACTTAACATTAAAATTTCTAAAGTTTCAGAAGAAACAAAGAACTCTTTCTTAGAGAATGCAAAAGGTATCGTTGACTTCACTTTAGCTTCTGAAAAGAATACTCAAGTTACTGAAGCTTTCTATGATACAGCTGTTAGAGCGACTATCGAAAAAGTCGATGGTGAAGAATTGCTTAATTTCACATTTACCGCAAATTTAAATAAATCATTTGAAGTTAGCAATTTAGATTCAACTATCAATAAAGTTAAAGAAATTATCGCTCCGTATGGCAGAACAACTAACATCCTTATTGTTAAGACCAGAGGCGGTCACGAAGTTATGGGTAGAGTTCAAAAGATTGCCCACAAGAATTACAAAGCCTTTGAAGATGCGATGAATAATACAAATATGTTCTCATCCTTAAATGTTGTTGTTACTGATGTTATTAATAAATCATTCAAGACTTTAGTGAAAACTTCAATTAAAGAAATGGATGTTCAGTATTCCGATTTAAAGATATATTTTGATAAGAAAAATACGAAAGTTTTCTTCAATATCAAAAAACTACCTGAAGAAAGATTGGAAAAAGTTGTTGCTAAGTTAACTGAAGTACTATCGTTGAAAGATGTTAGTGTTCAAACAGTACACGCCATTACTCATCGCAAACTAACTAAAGAAGAACGCGATGATATCGTTCACGAAACAGCAAAACTCGTACAAGTTGAAGACTATTTAGAAAGAAAGCCTTCTCAATTATCAGGCGGTCAACAACAGCGTATCGCTATTGCTAGAGCACTTGTTAAAAAACCTAGAGTTTTATTGCTGGATGAACCTCTTTCAAACCTCGATGCCCGTTTGAGACTTCAAACTCGTGAAGAGATTAAGAGAATTCAAAGAGATACTGGCATCACCACCGTCTTCGTTACACACGATCAGGAAGAAGCCATGTCTATATCGGATAAGATTGTAGTTATGAAATTAGGTGAAAAACAGCAGATGGATTCACCTCAAAGCGTATACAATGATCCTTCAAATTTGTTCGTTGCTCAATTCTTGGGTACACCTCCTATCAATGTATTTGATGGCCGTATCGAAAAAGGCAAAATTATTATAGGCGACGATGTTGTCTATGAAACAAAAGCGAAGATTAAGGATCAAGATTTATTTATCGCTATTAGACCTGAAGGTATGATAGTTGAAAAGACCAAAGGTAAAAATGGTTTATCCGCCGAGATTGAAATGGTTCAAGTTTTGGGCCGTGATTTATATATCGTTGCTAAAAACGAACATTGTCACAAACCTACATTCAAGGTTGTCATCTCCAGTGAAGAGATTCTTGATAAAGGTAAGATTACCTTGCAGTTGCTTGAAAAGAAATTCTTCATATTCGATAAAGAAACTCAAGAAAGAATTTATTTAGAGGATTAATCCATGGCGAAAACAAAAATAAAAGAAGCGGGAAATCTCTTTGTTTCAGATATTCCTCATTACGATGAGGGATATAACAAAGAAGGAAATACCATCGTTAGACTTGTGTCTAACCGCCGCAATAAAAAACCTTATCAGGTTACTGGTATTCAAGACGTTGCTGCTGATAACAACTGGAAAGCTTGGATTTATTTAGCTCCAATCCTCGTTCTAATTGTTGTCTTCTTAATTTATCCGTTGGTAAATACTATATTCATTTCATTCTTGAAAGACTATAATTATGTTACAGGGCAATCTGAAGGTTTCACATTTGAAAACTTCGGTATCGTATTAGGAATTACACCATACAATGGTGTTTATGAAACAGATTTTGTTGAATACGCTATTCCCAATACATTTATATTAGTTTTCTTAACAGTTCCTCTTACAACTTTGATTGCTCTATTAATCTCTGTTGCCTTGAACTCAATTAAGTGGTTTAAGAACGCATTGCAAATTGTTTTCTTCTTACCTTATGTTACTAACATGATTGCTGTTGGTATGGTTTTCGCTGTTATATTTAATACAAACGGTATCATCAACTATTTATTTGATTTAGGAGAAAAAGCTTGGATTAGTGGTGCAACTCGCTCAGTGGCATTTGTGCCTTTAATTACCTATATTGTTTGGATGGGATTACCCTTTAAGATATTAATCTTCTTGTCAGGGTTACAAGGTATTGATAAACAATACTATCAAGCAGCTCAAATTGATTCTGCTCCTCACTCCAAAGTTTTATGGAGAATCACCGTTCCGCTGATGTCTCCCCAAATTCTATATATATTGATTACTTCATTCATTGGAGCTTTCAAACAATACGCCGCTATCGTTGGTTTATTCAACGGCCCCGGTACTGTTGGTACTAAGAAAAATATGTATACGATCGTTTACTACATATATGATAATTTGAATACTCACACTTCCTTTGCTGCGGCAGCCGCGGTATTCTTATTTGCCATCATTTTGATCTTTACTGCAGTTCAATTTCAAGCCAGTAAACGCAGAGTTCACTATTAAGGAGAAGGATAATGGAACAAGTTAAATATAATAATTTCGAAAATGAATCCTTCAACGATGACATTGTTTTATCTATAGGTGAAAAAGCTAGAACGGTTGAAGCAATTCAACGCGCATCTAATATTCGCCAGGTTATAGGTACAGTCATTACGTATGTACTCATTCTCTTTGCAGCTCTAATCGTGATTTTCCCGTTCTACTGGATGATTATTACATCATTAAAGTTAAACGATGAAATTCAAGGATCGCAACAAACATTCTTCCCAAATATCGTTATGTGGACAAACTATGTATATGTTTTCCAAACATTCGATTTTACAAACTACATGATTAACACTATCGTTGTTGGTATTTTCTCAACAATCGGTACGATACTTACAACCATTGCTGCCGCTTTCGCCTTTGCTCGTTTAAAGTTCAAGGGCAAGGATGCATTATTTGCTATTTTCTTAATGACAATGATGATTCCTGGCGAAATGATGGTTATTTCAAACTATATCACTGTTGCATCCTTTGGATGGATCGGTGAAGGACAAACTAGAGTAGATGCTTATCTAGCTATGGTTATGCCGTTCCTAGTTAGTGTTTTCTATATCTATCTCCTCCGTCAGAATTTCAAACAAATTCCTAACGAATTATACTTAGCCGCTAAGGTTGATGGAAAATCTGACTGGACATTCTTGTGGAAAGTTATGGTTCCACTTGCAGCTCCTACAATTATTACAATTGTCATTCTAAAATTTATGGGTACTTGGAATGCTTACGTATGGCCTAACTTAATAACTGATACTCCTGAATTCCGTTTGATTTCAAATGGTTTGCGTGGATCGTCATTTGTTGATTTACAAAATCGTACTCAATATGGTTACCAAATGGCAGCGACTGTCTTAGTTACAGTTCCTTTGTTCCTCCTGTTTATTTTCTTTAGAAAGTACATCATGAGAGGCTTTGGACGCGCTGGTATTAAGGGTTAATATTTAAACTTTGGTTTAATTTATCCTATTGATAATTAAATATATTCGTGATTTCATTGAAAGGAGAAATGAATTTAATGAAAAAGAATCTATTATTACTACCTATTATTGCTTGTTTAGGACTAGCAAGTTCATGCACCGGAACCGATACTTCCATTGCATCCGTCACTGCTTCCGACTCTGAAACATCTGTTTCTGTGGAAAACACATCCGAGGAAGACACTTCAGAAGTTGTTGCTGACAATTTCATTACAGAACCTACTACTATTGAATTCGTTGTTAAAACAGGAAAAGATAACGCAGCTTTAATCGATGACTATGTTGCAGGTTTTGAAAAGACTGAACCCAATGTCACAGTTAACGTTACTGCTATTTCTGGTAGTTACACTGATGTTCACACTAAGATAATCAATGGTATTACAATTGGCGATTATCCCGATCTTACCGTTTGTTATCCTGATCATGTTGCTGATTACATGTCATATAATAAAGTTGTTAATATTCAAAATTATATCGACAATGATGAGTATGGCTGGACAGCTGACGATAGAGAAGATATGATTGACGCATTTGTCACTCCTGGCGCAGAATATTCTATGCCCGGCACATATTCCGTACCTTTCTCAAAGTCAACAGAAGCTTTATTCTACAATAAGGACGCTCTGTTAGGCATAACTTTACCTGGTGTTAACAATGGTCAAGTAATTAATGAACATTACATGAATAATCTTACATGGGAAGAATTGATGGATAATTTCTGCCCCGCAATTATGACATATAATGAAACAACACCTATATTAACAACAAGCGAAACAACATCTAACAATGGTATTCTTGGTTACGATTCAGAAGCTAACTTATTTATTACCTTATTAGAACAATATGGTTATGATTACACAACTTTGGATCAAATAACTGGAGAAGCTTCCGTTGATTTCAACACACCCAAAGTAAAAGCTCTCGCTGCAAAATTTAATGCGTACGCAAAAGAACACTACATTGTCGGCGGAAAAGCTAATGGTAATAGTGGTTACTGCTCGGCTTATTTCCAAGCTAACAACATTTTGATGAATGTTGGTTCAACTGGTGGCTTAACATACGAATACACCAAAGACTTTAATATTGGTGTTGCACCAATTCCTCAAGCCGCTGGTAGTGAAGCAAACAAGACCATTTCTCAAGGTCCTGATATTTGCTTGCTTGATCACAATGATTCCAATAGAGAATTGGCTTCGTGGTTATTCTACAAATATCTTACAAATACAGATAATTCAATCGATTGGGCTACAAACTCTACAGGATATATGCCTGTTAGACAATCCTGTTACGACAATGAAGATTACATTGAATTAAATGATATTTCTGAACAAACTGAAAAGACAGAAGATATGCTTCGTGCCTTAGTTTCTCACTATGGCGAAGCCGTTTCTGATGAAACATTCACTTCACCTGCATTTAAAGGTTCAACAACATGTAGAGATGCTGTTCAAGGCTTGATGGAAGAAATCATGACCTTTTCAACAGAAACATCTTCATTTGATGACATGTTCAACTCTGCAGTCACTGATTGCTTGAAAGCTATGTAAATAGTTTAAGATTACAAAAATTCGAATAAAGTCCAACTGAAAGGGAAATAAAAAATGAAAAAAAATATTTTATGCATACTAGGAGTTATCTCTCTTTTGGGAGGGCTAGTTAGTTGCGGAGATAATATCTCCGCAACTTCTACTTCTGATAGTACATTTGTG
>Ga0172377_10008358_pt1 | contig 10616 bp, 8 predicted proteins | sample Pumphouse3metaG_FD_119749 | JGI IMG/M metagenome (GOLD analysis project Ga0172377, IMG submission 119749) | Leachate microbial communities from a municipal landfill in Southern Ontario, Canada - Pumphouse #3 metaG | ecosystem: Engineered > Solid waste > Landfill > Unclassified | place: Canada... | reverse complement strand
CATTTAAGGCATGTGCTTGAAAAAATCGGGCAAGAAGTAAACAATAAGATGAAAATAATTTAACTAGAGGGAATAAATTGCGTACTTATCATATAGAAGGTGGCTATCGCCTTTCAGGAGATGTAATTATAGGTGGATCTAAAAACGCGGCTTTGGCTATTATTGCGGCAGCGATGGTTGTCGACGGCCCCTGCGTTATTAAGAACCTTCCTGAAATCAGAGACATAGATACTTTATTGACTATCTGCGCAGACCAAGGCGCCGAGGTTGTGCGTGAGAGCAAGACCTGCGTCAGAATCGATCCGCGCAAGATCAATACACACGAGGCGATGCAGCCTTTAATGGAAGCCATTCGCGGCTCCTATTATTTATTAGGAGCGCTTTTGGGTCGCTTCGGAAAAGTAAAGCTACGCATGCCCGGCGGCTGCGACTTTGGCAGCAGGCCGATTGACTTACATCTAAAGGGCTTTCAGGCTTTGGGGGCAAAGACAGAAGTTTCCCACGGCTATGTTACTTGTGAGGCGGATAAGCTGATTGGCGGCAGCGTTTTCTTAGATACGGTTAGCGTGGGCGCCACAGTTAATATAATTCTGGCGGCAGTCAAGGCGGAAGGGAAAACAGTCATTGATAATGCTGCTCGTGAGCCGCACATTGTAGACTTGGCCAACTTCCTCAACGCCATGGGTGCTGACATCCGCGGCGCCGGTACAGACGTGATCCGGGTTCAAGGACGTCCCTTTTTGCCTGCTAATCAGGAATATGCGATTATTCCCGACCAGATTGAAGCCGGTACTTATATGATGATGGCTCCGCTCACAGGCGGCGACATCAGAGTCTTAGATGTCATTCCCAAACATATGGAACCTCTCTCTGCCAAGCTCAAAGAAATGGGAGCAGAAGTGGAAGAGGGCGAAGAAAGCATCCGTGTGTCTCTTCCTGCAGGCCGGAAATTGAAGGCCAGCAGTTTCAAAACAATGCCTTACCCCGGTTTCCCGACCGACCTGCAACCGCAAGCTGTCGTTTTGCAATGTGTGGCCGAAGGCACTGGTCGCATGTTAGAAAACGTCTGGGAAAACCGCTATCAATACGTTGACTATCTGCGCATGATGGGAGCTAACATTCTCACCTCGGGCAAACTAGCTGTCATCCAAGGTGGCACCAAGCTGACAGGATCCAAGCTAAGAGCCCGTGATTTACGAGCGGGGGCTGCAATGGTTATGGCTGCTTTAGCAGCTGAAGGCACTTCGGTGATAGAGGAAGTTGAAAAGATCGAGCGCGGCTATGAGTTTTTCGTGGAAAAAATGCGCAAGATCGGAGCCGAGATCAAAGTCGTGGAGAACAACAGTATATGACATGTTTCGGCGTTTCTCTGCGTTCGGGCAGCAGCGGCAACTCAACTTTTATTCGAACGGAATCTGCTAGTCTAGTCGTCGATCTGGGACTTAACGGCAAGCGTTTCGCAATGGCTCTTGATGAGTTTGATCAAGATCCCAATCAAGTCGACGCGATTTTGCTGACGCACGAACATATAGATCATATTTCTGGTGTCGGCGTCGTCATGCGTCGTCACAAGATACCCCTGTACACGACCCTGTCGACCTTTACTAAAGCGGAAGCGCAATTGGGTAAAATCGACTACGATTTGGTGCACTTGATTGTACCCGGCAATCCCTTTACTATTCGCGATACTGAAGTTATGGCTTTTCCTACTTCACACGATGCCGTGGACCCGGTAGGCTTTCGCATCAGTTCGAAACATGGAGATGTCGGAGTTATGACTGACGCCGGGGAGTTTAACGAGTACGCACGCGAAAACCTTAAAGGCTGCAAGCTCGTTTTTCTCGAATCCAATTACGACAAGGAAATGCTCTGGAACGGCGACTATCCTTATCCGCTAAAAGTACGCATCGACGGCCGTTCAGGCCACTTGTCAAACGTTGAGGCAGCGCAGGCGGCGTGTTTTTTGTTGGATCACGGCACCGAAGCACTGGCCCTGTCACATCTCAGTCAGGAAAACAATTTACCTGCTCTGGCCCTAGACACTGTCAAGGAAGCTTTGGAGGAAATCGGAGCCCAAAATGAAAAGGACGTCCGTATCCGTGTATCCGAACGCTACAGATGTTCAGCGCCTTTTGTATTAGAATGATTTCTGAACACCCTACACCCTTGGAATAGTTTAGGTAGAATAAGCGTAATAGATATGGCTGTTGAACGTTGGTTGATTGTCGGATTAGGCAATCCCGGAAAAAGATATGAGAATACTTGGCACAATCTTGGACGCCTGGCCCTGCAAACCTTGGCGCGACGCCACCGCCTGTCCGTTAACAAGATCCGCTTCAAGGGCTTAAGCACGGAAGGGCTTATCTGCAATCAGCAGGTGTTGCTGCTGGCACCTGAGACTTTTATGAATCTCTCAGGTGAGAGCGTGCGTGCTGCAGCTGATTATTACAAAATTCCCGAAGAAAATATTATCGTTCTCTATGATGACATTGACCTTGATGTCGGCATGCTTCGCATCAAGGAACAGGGAGGCGCCGGCACCCATAAAGGGATGAAATCGATCATCTCCCACTTGCAGAGCGAAAACTTCCCCCGCATCCGTATCGGTATGGGACCTCGACCCCTTGGAGATATGGTAGATATTGTTTTGTCAAGAATACCTAAATCAGATCAAGAAATTGTGCAACGGTCTCTCGACGCCGCTGCCGATTGCTGTGAATTGATTATTCAAGGCGAGATCTCAAAAGCACAAGAGCGCTATAACCAAAAGAAAGAGCTTGATTAATGCAGTCTGTTCAGCAAGACTCTCTTGAAATCCTGAACCTGATAAAAAAAGAAAAAACACTGTCCCAAGCCGGCGAACACCTCAGAGCCGGGCACTCAGTGAATCTTTTCGGGCTGTCTGATCCTGCCAAGCTCTGGTACGCCGCCACTGTGCAGAAGGAATCCGGCAAACCCTTGGTACTGCTAGTTCCGGATGAAGCTCGCGTCCGCGTAGCCGAAGAAGAGCTGAAGGAGATTCTAGCTGCAGAAAAAGCCGAAGCATCTTCGATCCTCAGCTTCAGGGCACGTGAGTGGACTCTCTACGATGCCCGAGCTGCCAGTAGGGAAGAGGAAATCTTCCGCTTGGCCACGCTGGACTTAATCCGCAAGCGAAAATTCGATTTCTTGATTGTTAGTGCCGAAGCTCTCCTGCAAAAACTGATCAGCCCGGAGCGTTTAACTCGTTTCAACATAGAGTTTCGTCAGTCTGAACAGATCGAACCTGAAGAGCTCGAGCGCAAACTGCTCCTAGCAGGCTTTGAACGCGTCGGCCGCGTCGAGCGTCCCGGTCATTTCGCCCGCCGCGGCGACATTATTGATATTTATCCGTCGCAGATAAACCATAAGTTTGTGGACGAAAACCCTTGCCTGCGACTCTCCTTTTTTGATATTGAAATTGATGAGATCAAACGCTTTGATCCCGAGACACAACGCTCGAGTGACTATTTGGATGAGGCGCAGATTACGCCGGTGCGCGAGTGGCTCCTCATGCCGGAAGAGCGCGAAGAGCTGGCGGCTAGGGTTTTGACGCACACAAAAGACAACGTACTGGATGCACGTCGTCGCAGCCTGGATCGTGACACAATCGCCAAGATTGAGCGCATGGGCAGGAGCGATGCCGAAAGGATTACGAACGGTATCTTTTTCCCGGCACAAGATCGTTGGATGCCCTTGATGTCTGAAACGACTGCCACCCTGCTTGATTACCTGGAAGCCTCTGCCCCCCTCTATTTAATGGACGAATATAGCGAGGTCAAGACTGTCATGTACCAGTCTCAAGCCGGCTTTTATTCGCGTCTGCAGTCGCTGATCGAAAGCGCGGAAGCCCCCGGTATTGCCGAATACCTGCAACGGCCGACAGTGGAGGTGCTGGAGGAGCTGCAAAGCGCCGGAACTTGGCTATCTCTGGGTCGACTGCCCACTGATGACAATAAGCTCCCGCAGGCGGAAAGACTCGACGTGGATTGTAGAGTGGCTGATCGCTACCGCGGCCGCAACGAGCAGATGGCGAACGATTTGCACGAGCATCTTGCTGCCGGCGGCAAAGTATTCATGTTAGCCGGAAGTGCCGATCGCAGTGAGCACCTGCGCAGCTTTGTCAACGAATACCAGCTCAGCTCTGTCGAAATATCCGAGCTCAAACTACCCCGCGGTTTTATTCTGCCGAAAGCAGGATTGTTCCTGCTGGGCACTGAGGATATTTTTGGCGTAAAAAAGACCCGCACCACGCGCAAACGACGCTCGAAGCGTGAGGTTTTTTATCAAGACTTAGTCCCCGGATCATATGTCGTGCACGAAGATCACGGCATCGGCCGCTTTGAAGGTACTGAAACCATCCGGACTTCAGATGGCGCTCGGGACTATCTGCACATAAACTACGCCGATGGCGATCTCCATGTGGCGGTTGATCAATTTGATCTCTTATCCCCATATGTCCATGTCGGCGAAGGCAAACCGAAGTTGTCACGCCTGGGCGGTACGGAGTGGCAGCGCCAAAAGGCGCGGGCTCATGATTCAATCAAAAAGCTGGCGACTGACCTGGTCGCACTCTATGCCGAGCGGCGGGCTCGCCGCGGGCATGCCTTCTCCACTGATACGCTCTGGCAGGAGGAGTTTGAAGCGCTCTTCCCCTATGAGGAAACCGAGGACCAGTTGCAGGCGCTGGAGGAGATCAAGGCGGACATGGAATCTCAGCGCATCATGGATCGCCTCATCTGCGGCGATGTCGGCTTCGGCAAGACAGAGCTCGCCTTCCGGGCGATGTATAAGGCCGTGGGAGACGGTTTTCAGGCAGCGCTCTTGGCACCGACGACCATACTGTGCAAGCAGCACTACGAAAACCTGAAAGAGCGTCTACGGGATTTCCCCGTAACTGTGCGTGAGATGAGCCGCTTTGTTTCGCTGAAAGATCGCCGCCAGACCGTGGCCGATTTGAACAAGGGCACAGTGGATATTGTTGTGGGCACGCATCGCCTTCTATCGCAGGATGTGAATTTTAAAAAACTGGGCCTTCTAGTTATCGACGAAGAGCAGCGTTTCGGCGTGGACCACAAGGAAATTATCAAGGCTAAACACCCGACCGTGGATGTACTTTCTCTGACCGCGACACCGATTCCCCGTACGTTGCATATGTCTTTGTCCGGCATCCGCGATATTTCTCTTTTGGAAGAGGGGCCGGAAGATCGCCGTGCCGTCCAAACTACGGTTATCGAATACGATGAAAAACTGGTGATTGACGCGATCAGACGTGAGCATGCGCGACGGGGCCAGGTTTTTTATCTTCATAACCGTACACGTTCAATCGATCGCAAGGTGGCGGAATTGCAGGAAAAGATGCCGGGCCTCCGCTTTGCGGCTGCTCACGGGCAGATGGATGAGCGGCAGCTAGAGAGGATCATTACTGATTTCATTAACGGTGAGTTTGATGTGCTCGTCGCAACCACGATTATTGAGTCGGGCATCGACATGCCGAATGTTAATACGCTCATAGTTGAAGACGCGGATCGCCTCGGTCTGGCGCAGCTCTATCAGATTCGCGGGCGTGTGGGGCGTTCGGGACGTCAAGCGTATGCGCTGATTACGTACCGGCCGGATCGGGCTTTGAGCGAACAGGCGCAGAAGCGTTTGCTGGCGATAAGGGATTTCACCGAGCTGGGATCGGGCTTCCAGATTGCTTTGCGGGATCTGGAAGTGCGTGGAGCCGGCAGCCTCCTCGGCGGTGAGCAGAGTGGGCACATGGAGAGTATCGGCTACGACCTCTACACGAAGATGTTGGATCAGGAGATAGAGAACCTGACGACTGCGGAACCGGCCAAGAAGCGCACCGAGACTGTGGTGGAGCTGCCGGTTGATGCGGGTCTTCCGCCAATGTACATCTTCTTGGATGAAGAGCGCCTCAATCTTTATCGCAGAATTGCTGCGATTGACACAGTGTTTGATTATCGTGATGTGCTTGATGAAATGATCGACCGCTATGGAGAACCGCCGGCCAAGGCGCTGGCGCTGCTCGATATTTCCTATATCAGGGCCTTTGGGGAACGAGCCGGCTTTAGTCGTATCCGCGGTCGCGGTCGCGACATCGAGCTAGTGATTGACGAGGAAAACGGTGCAGACATGGAGCTGATAGCTGCGCTTATGGCGGCAGAATCGGGGCGGCATAAGCTGGTTTTTAACGCCGGGAAGCGTCCCAATATTATGGTGTGGGAGGCAGCCGCCGATGAGAACAAGACCGCTGCAATTTTGCGTGATCTCTTTGCTCAGGCGGATGAGAAGGGGAGAGAGTAACGCTGCCTAGCTGAATGATCTAGGCAGCTTATAGGTGGCTGCGAAACGATCTCGATTGACGCGCGGCTGAGGTTTATCCTGATTTATTTATTCGATCACCGTCACCAGGTCTTCTAGGCTTTTGCGCTCCGTATGTTTTTTGGCCGGTCGTGAGGCTTCGCTGGGATAACCGACTGCTAAGGCTAAAATGGGATATTCCTCTTCGGGTAAGTTCAGACCGGCTTGTAACTCAGTGACATCGAAAGCGCAAATCATGCAGGTTTTTAGTCCCAGATCTTCAGCTTCTAACATAATGTGGGTGCCGACTATGCCAATATCCAGTTCACAGGCGTTGAAAGAATCTTGCTTCCTGACCCAGGCTTCCTCGGCGACTCCGCTGATTACAATATGTACCGGTGCATTGAAATTGGAAATAATGGCTTGGCCTTTTTCTCCTTTAAGAAGATAAAGCTTGAAAGCCTGTCGATTGGAAGCAGTAGGTGCGACACGGGCGGCCTCTAGTAGGAGCTCAAGCTTTTCATCTTCGACTGTTTTGTCCGGATCAAAGCGCCTTTCGGAGTAACGATCTTTTAATAAATCCAGTAAATTTTTCATTGTCTGTCCTTTCTTTAGCAGTTTCAAGTATATAGTCATCTTGTTTGCCTAGCACAAAGGCTTTTGTTATATTTATGATAGAGTTTAAAGGTAATCAAATTATACACATAAGTAGTACAGAAAATTTTAAGGAGGATTTTTATGTCATTAAAAGGTACACAAACAGCAAAAAATCTGATGATTTCTTTTGCCGGCGAAGCTCAGGCTACTTTCCGTTACAATGTTGCAGCGAAACAGGCTAAAGCAGAAGGCTACGTTCAGATCCAGAACATTTTTGAAGAAACCGCTCGTAATGAGGTTGAGCATGGTAAGCGTTTCTATAAGTTCTTGCGTCAGGATTTTGAACCTGATGAGGCAGTAAATGTTAATTGGGATTATCCGGTAACCTATGCCAATACAGTTGAGAATTTGAAGAGCGCCATCAATGGTGAGCATGCCGAAGCTCATCAAATGTATCCTGAGTTTGCAGATTTAGCTGACGAAGAAGGATTCCCGGAAATTGCTTATGTTTGGCGTGAGATCGCTGAAGTAGAAGAAGCACATGAGACTCGTTTCCGCAAGCTGCTGGAAAATATCGAGAATGACCGTGTCTTCACTCGCGATGAAGAAGTTCTTTGGAAGTGCAACAACTGCGGCTATATCCATAAGGGTATGTCGGCTCCTGATCTTTGCCCCGCTTGCGCACATAAACAAGAACATTTCGAGCTTTTCGTCGAAACTTATTAAGACTAAGAGCTTAAGAACAAGTTAACTTTTGTAAATGTACTAAGGCCTCTGGATCTCCGGAGGCCTTTGAAATTTCTTTTACTTTGTTATTTCTTTGTCTTGCTATTTTGTCTTGGCTTTACTTTTGCTGATCGCCCCGCTTAAAACCATACCTACGTACATGACTGGATCCCTAACTAATGAGTGCAGGGGTGAATAAGCTAGGTCGAGGTGGAAGAGATCGCTGACTTTTGCACCGAGAGTCATTGCGGTCACAAGTACGTCCATGCGTTTGGAGACTCCTGATTTGCCTATTATTTGCACGCCCAAAAGTTTTTCTGTGTCGCGATCAGCTATGGCTTTGATATGAATGTTTTCGTTCTTCAGGGCAGAGATTCTTTCCGGCGGCATAACGATGTTAGCAATTTCGATATCGTAACCGGCCGCGCGGGCTTGGGATTCGGTTAAGCCAGTTTTGGCTACATTAAGGCCGAAAACCTGAAAGATGCCGGTTCCTACTACGCCTCTGAAGCTAAGCTTACCGCCGGTAATGATGTCGCCGACGATGCGCCCTGTCTTGTTGGCGGTCGATCCGAGCGGGAAAAAGCCAGGCTTTTGTGTAATCAGGTTGAAGTGCTCAATGCAGTCGCCGCATGCGTACACGCTTGGGTCGCTGGTTTGTAAAAATTCGTTGACAGCGATAGCGCCGCTCTCTCCAATTTCGATGCCTGCTTCTCGGGCCAATGAGACTTCTGCTTTGACTCCGGTGGCCACTATGACAATATCCCCCGGAATTTTCTGCCCATCGGCGGTCAAGACATGATCTGTCGTGATTTTTTTGGCCTGAGCATCCTTGTAGAGATTGATTTCGTGTTCCAGCAAGTGATCTTCAACCTGCTTCGCCATCTCGGGGTCAAGAGCCGGATGAATATAAGGGGCCATTTCAATCATGTGAGTATCTAGCCCTCTCCGGACAAAGTTTTCGCTAAGTTCCATCCCGATGCTACCGCTGCCGATGATGGCTGCGGTCTTCGGCTTTTTCTCGCTGATAAAATTTTCGATATCGATGGCATCTTGGAGGGTTCTCAGACTGAAAACATGATCTTGCTCTATGCCCTTAATCAGGGGGAGAGTGGATTTTGCTCCTGTAGCGATTACCAGGGTATCGTACTTATCTATAAAGCTTTGTTCATTGTCTAAGTCCATAACTGTCAGAGTCTTTTCAGACAAGTTGATGGCAGTGACTCGGTGTCGAATCTTTACGTCGACATTGTGTTTTTCTTTGAAAAAATCTACGCCGCGCGGCGCTAGTGTATTGATATCATCAATGACGCCGCCGATGTAATAAGGAGTGTCGCAACCGATATAGGATATGTGCTCACCTTGTTCATATATGACAATTTCGGCTTCCGCATTATTGCGGCGCGCTTTGGTGGCTGCTGACGTTCCTGCCGCCACTGCTCCGATGACTAAAATTCTCATCTCAAGTCTCCTTTTAATCTACTGCTAACAGCGCTCTGGATAATGTAATAAAGATAATTAATTTAAGTGTAGCATCTACGGATTGGCTTGCCGTAACACTGAGTAAGTTGATTTTCGTGCCAGGCACGATTCTTGAGTTGAAATAAAAAAGAAGCCCGCGATTGCGAGCTTCTTTACTTTTGGCGTCCCAGACAGGAATTGAACCCGTATCCGCAGCTCCGGAGGCTGCTACCTTATCCATTAGGCCACTGGGACTTATTTTGGAGCAAAGCTTATTTTAGTACAGATGAGCTCAATCTACAAGCTAAGGCCCAGCGGCAAGGGCATATTTGTCTCGGATTTTATCTTGCCATGCGGAAGATTTCTGCCATGTCGTCTTGATCTAGTTTTTTGAATCCACCAATAGTGCGCTTGCCCATGAAACAGCATTTATAAGCAAGTTCATCAATCTCAGCATCGCTTAGTTCTATGCCCAAATCGCTGATGCTGATAGGCATATTAATGCTTTGGAAAAACTCCTCTAGTTTACTAATGCCTGCCAAGGCTGTGGCTTCCTCGTTGCGGAAATCGTTGCTGACGCCCATTACGTTGACCGCAAACTGAGCGAAGCGGCGCGGATCTTCTGTGTAGACGTAGCGAGCCCAGCTGCCCCAGACTGCGGACAAACCTGCTCCGTGAGCGACGTCGAACAAACCGCCGAGTTCGTGTTCAAGCTGGTGCGTTGACCAATCGGTGTCAACGCCGGCTCCGGTGAGCCCGTTATGTGACAAGCAACCCGCCCACATGATCTGAGCGCGAGCATTGTAGCTTTTGGGATCTGCCATCACTACGGGTCCAAAGTCCAGCACGGTACGCAGGAGTGCTTCGGAAATAGCATCAGTGAGCTGGCTGTCACTCGTGTGATTAAAGTAACGTTCCATAGTGTGCATCATAATGTCTACTACGCCGCAGGCGGTCTGATATTCCGGGAGCGTATAAGTAAGTTCAGGATTCAAGATGGAAAAGAGCGGACGCGACAAATCGTTGTTATAACCGCGCTTCAGCCAGCCTTCTTCCAACGTCATAACGGAAGAATCACTCATTTCACTGCCGGTTGCCGCCAGTGTCAGAATGGTTCCCACCGGTAGCGCGTCGACCGCCGTGGCTTTGCGTGAATAAAAATCCCAAACATCCCCATCATAAACTGCACCGTAAGCGATACATTTGGCGGAATCTATGACCGAGCCGCCACCCACAGGGAGAATGAAATCGACCCCTTCTTTCTTGCACAGCTCAATGCCTTGGTACGCTAAAGACATACGAGGGTTGGGCACTACTCCGCCCAGTTCTAGGAACTCGATCCCGGCAGCGGAAAGAGAATCTTTGACCCGATCGAGAAGGCCGGAACGTTTGGCGCTCTCACCGCCGTAATGTAAGAGGACCTTGGTGGCGCCACTGTCTTTCACTAGCTGGCCGACTTGCTCCTCCGTATCTTTGCCGAAGACAATTTTGCTCGGTGTGTAATAGGT
>Ga0172377_10008357_pt1 | contig 10617 bp, 6 predicted proteins | sample Pumphouse3metaG_FD_119749 | JGI IMG/M metagenome (GOLD analysis project Ga0172377, IMG submission 119749) | Leachate microbial communities from a municipal landfill in Southern Ontario, Canada - Pumphouse #3 metaG | ecosystem: Engineered > Solid waste > Landfill > Unclassified | place: Canada... | reverse complement strand
GAGGATACATCCATATTCCACCCGCCTTTATTTGTGCTGCCCAGTCTATATCAATACCCTCTGATTCTTCCATCCTCTCTTCTTCAAAATATCCTTCCAGTATCATATTGCCATCATCATCAAAATCGATCGATTCGGTTACCTGTGATGGAAGTACGGCAGGTGCATTCTTAAACGCATCCTGGCTTTGCCCCAGAATAATGGCATCGAAACCGGCATCACGCCCCATAGGGCAAATGAATGATACGCCAGTTAAGGTGAAATCTCCAAAATCTTTCCAAAGGTCACGAGTAACAACTGTCCAGCGTCCACTTACTGAATCATCCACTTGAATTCCGGTGGTAATAGAGTCTCCTATTCCTGCATAGTATGTGAAGTTATGCTTTTTCCCGATCTTGTTTTGCGATTCTACCGAGATATCATGATGTAACTTTATGCCTATTTGTCCGCCACCCCACTTAATCCATGCAAACGTGATATACCTATATTCTCCCGGTCCCGGATTTTCTCGTATAGGTAATGATAACCCTGTTAATTCTGCCGGACTGTTGTTTGTATTCACATAGATGTAATGTGTACTGTTCTTAGAATATCCGCCATTACGTGAGGCATCATTCTTTGCCCATTGTGCCCCGTTAGGAATTGCATAGTTAAATATTTCAAAGGTGCCTGTTTGGGAATTGCTTTGAGACGATAATGATGAAAGGGGAAAAATAGCTATCCCTAATAAGAATACTGTTAATAAACCAATCTGCGAGTAAAATTTCATTTTAGTATGTTTTATACAATTATTGATATTGAGTCCACTCCGAAAAGTCTCTGACTTTTTATTTTCAATTCAGTGACGCCCGGAAGGGACGGTTTAAATTTTTCAAAAATGCGCTGAAATTAGTGCTATACATGCTTGCATATTAATCTATATGATTATCCGCAACTGTTCCTATTATAAATTCTTGATTTGAAATCAGGGGCATACGTTACGGCAGCTATCAATAGCCTTTCAAACTGTTTTTCCCCGAAGTAACGCCTGTTAAATTTGTAACAGAACTGGTTGAGATAGTATTGTAAATATTCGGGTTTTATCTTGTAATACACACCCAAAAGCTGTCGTTTGGCATTACTGATTGCCGTATGCACCCAAGGCAGCACGTTGGGAAGTTCCTCGTTGGGAATGACAGATATAGTCATATAGCTGAGTAGTTTTTTTATATTCGTTATTTTCCTTTACCAACTGCCCTTATTCTTCCGGAAGGTCTCTCCAGTCTTCCGAGTAGGCATAGTTATCGATAAATCTAAAGCCATCCAAAACCGTATTGGTAGAAAGATTCAGCCAGTACATAATCTGGGGAACGACCAATGTATTTTCAAAAATTATATCCCCTGACTTGATTTTATGAGGCAGCGTATTGGATAATTCAGCAAATCTTGTTTCCCTTATCTCATTAATTTTATTATTTATATAATACATATCAAGCCCCCCCCTTATCTTATTCCGAATAATAATCGTATCGCCGTCGGTACTGGTGCCGATAACTTCATCAGGATGAAATTTCCAATATCCGATCAAATTATTGTAATAAGGATATGTTTCCGGGATATTCGTCATGCGTCCCAATTCTGTTATCATAGGAATTGGTATATCCATCCGCCAAAGGCGCAATTCTGAAATATAATAAGGAGTAACAATAGAACTGGTTCCTCCAATAATAAATCGGGATGAATTTTGAAAAGATATTCTTTGATTTTCTGTTTCTATCAGAGGTTGACTAGTGTACGTTAAATTATTATCTCCCGATGATATCACAGTGCCGTTAGTTGCATACTTCCAGGAAACTAAGCCATTAGAAGTGTTCCTTTTAGAGAATGTTGCTGTAACGCTATGGAACAATGGATCGAGAAATATATTGGAGGCATGCGGTTGAATACCGGGCACATATAAATCTGTATAAGTGCCATACTGACGATATAACCCCCAATTATGTTTTCCGAATAATCTACCCCATACACCGTTACCATATGTACCATCTCTCTTTGGGAGCAGACGCATAACAACTTCAAACGCAAATTCTTTGTCATCAAACATGGCATATTGTTGCTTGGTTATATCTGAAATAGTATCAAACACTATAGCTTGTGTTTTAATGCCATCCAAATACGCCCCATACAATTTTTCTCCCACCATCTTCTTCTCGTCATAGTGAGAATAATAGAATATACAGAATGTGTTTCTTTCAGCAGCAGAGTTTCCACCATACCTGCCATCAGGTGTCCCGCCATGGTTGGATGTTACAATAATCAGCCAGTCTTCAAAAAAAGCATTCTTCCTCTCGTCAATGGCTTGCATAAATTCACCTAGATAACCGTCTATACGTTGTAGAGCAGACAGATAGTCGGGATTACTTTCCTTGAAACCGCCGCTTTTGCCAGCCTCCAGCATACCAGAAAAACTTACCAGAATAAAATCGAAATCACTCTTTGTAAGGTTTTGTAGCACTACATCCCTTGTTTCTTCATCGTTGGTAGTGGTCACTCTTTTTTGTGCTGCTTTCAACATGTTTTTATTTAGTTTCTCCCAAGGGGTAACGCATAATGTCGGGTTCTTATAATTACTTTCAGCTATATAGTTAAGGATGTTCGGATACTGAATTACCTTTTCATACGGATTACTTGGATTGTACTCCACATTGGCAACATATGAATTGTCCGTCACAAGATGCTTTTCGGGAATAACTCCGGTCAGCATGGTAGTCCATGTAACGGGATCTTCGTTTTCGATCTTCGGAAGGACACGGTCATCGCTCAGTCCCATCCATGAATATTTGCTGTGCTTCAGCATTTTAGCGATAGTACCTCCTGTAGGCATTGTTTTTTCAACTATACTTCCTACCGCACCATCTAAATTGACCCATAATACTTTACGGTGGATAGCCGTTGAAATGACCGAGTCGGAATCAAACCCATCCATCCTTATTATATCGGGGGTGTCATATTTTGTACAAGAGTGGTGCATGGATATACAAATGAATCCCAATAATCCAGCAATGGCCATATTAAAAAATTTTCTCATATAATCAATTTTTTCTTTTATCAGTTAGCACTATAATAAAATGTTCCAAATTCAGCCAGTGAATACCTTCTTTCCTCATGTTCAACCCATTCGGGATTGGCATCCTCATTAAACACAAGTGTATTTGGCTTATCAATAACCAGACGTAATGCACGTACACCTGTTGTTCTCGGCACTTCGAAAAAACGTTCGTTTTTAAGTCTCGCATCATACGACGTCCAGTTGAGCGTTGCCAGACTTTGCCACGCGGCGTTTTCATCATAAGGATCGCCACTGTCCTGCATATATTCCACTGTTACCCCCGACAAATTGAAATAACATTCAGAACCATTGGCCAGATAAATACCATCTATGTCCGTTATCTTATCTAATTTAACAACGATATAGAAAGGTAATTCAGGGGACTCATACTCGTATTCTGCCGGATCCTCTGTCCCCTCGATATATGTGGATTTAAAATAAGACTGCCAATAGCTTGTTTTATTTCCGTCGATAATATTCATCGGGCTGTAACGAGTTGCGTTATTAGTGTCTATGATATAATTATCCTCAGAATAATTTTTCCCGAATGCCTTCACTTCCCAACCCCTGCGGTCGTGCCGGCGTGGGTACTTGCTCTTCTCAAACGGCTTCACGTTGGCTGCCGGATTTGCAGCAAGTGGATCGTACTTCCATATCTCTTCATCCATTAAGGGGTATTGTTTTTCCGTAGATGCATAAGCTCTTACTCCATCAGGCAGGTTCATACCCCACCGGTCATAGAAAGGAGAAAAATCCTGTTGGAAATAGTCGCACAGGGCTTTGAAGAAGTAGAACACCCCGTTATCACCGGCATTATCAATCACGCGTTCTTTTTTTGCCTGAATATTCATTGCCCGCATAAATTCCCAATCATTACCGTGATAGTTGGCGAGCTGAACAATTTTTAACAGATCGAATGCTTTATAAGTTGTTGACCAGCTAATTATTGTTTCCGGATCATTACCGAACCATTTACTTGAATCGGCCACTGCATAATCCAACGCTTTGGGGAACAGCGTCGTTATATTTTCCTCACCAGGAAAGATCTGTCCGAATACCCTTTCTTGGGGAAACCCTTTTTCTCCCATCCGGTAAAGCGGGATAGCATCCGCCACTGTCTTGATTCTGGACGGCCATGGATTCCTTAAATTTCGGTAAGTGAACATATCGTTCAAGGTTCTTGCCAATGCTATCGAGTTTCCACTTCTTATTGTTTTAAGATCAAGAAGTTCCGACAGCATGTAGTCGCTATTAATGGTAACTATTGCCTCATTGCTACTGGCATTACTCAAATACAAGTTATCCAAAAGTAAAACATCCATTACCACCCTTACCGGGAAATCGGGCGCTCGTTCACCTGTTTCAGCATCTCCTCCCGGGGTAAGGCCATAATAGTGATAATAGAATTCAGCAATCGTTACATCCCAAAAGGCGGTAACCTCCTCTATTTCCGGAGCAATTTTCTCTATATTGTCGAGAACACGATCTTTCGGTAAAGTAAAAGCAAAATGGTCGCCTCTTATCTCCAACCATGGCACAGTTGTTTCGGCAATTTTTCTCTTCCATTCTTCCACGTTGGTCTCACCACGAACATAATCTGCCGATTGATATACTCCTTCGAAATTTAACCTGCAGGTTCCGGTATCTTTCAATCCTTCACTTTTCTTTATCCAGATGAGTCCTCCTAACGGATTTTTTACAATATTTTTTCCTGGAAAAAGCATTTTTGACAGGGAAACAACTGGAAAACGTTGGTAAGGATTTAGCGTTGTCAGATCTTGCATATGCGGACCTATGATCACTGTTAAACCGTTCACATCGTCCTCTACGTTGATAACGATCTGCTCTCCGGCACCGGCATACAGTCCAGTACTATATATGCTCTTCGGGGAGTTATGAATTCCCAGGGTAATGGAGTCAACGTATATTTTACTCAAATCAAGCTCTATCACCCTGTTCACCCGTTCTTCCCTGGCCGTATCAACCAGCCCCGGAAAAATACGCGCTTTCTCATACAGACTCACATCAATTCCTTCTTCGGTATTTACTGTAATACTCGATGTGTCCGATGAGTTGTCATCTATACCGTCTTCGATATCATATCTATAAGCAGTATCACATCCCGCCAAATACACCAAGGAAATAAAATCAACCAGCAGAACGAACATGAAACGTTTCCATATAGTTTGTGAAATCTTTTTATTCATCATAATCAATTTAATTAATCATTTTCCATAAAAGTATATTGAAATGCTCTCGCAATACCCTCAAATCCCCATTTTGCGGGGGAAAGTCCCAGCCATTGCATAGCCTGAAAAGAAACATCCACAGTGTTAATAACTGCCTGATAATATGATACATCAGGTGTAGGTCGTAAATTTTCTTCTACCGAACGGCCTACAGCCCACGGGCGTTTATGAGCCAAAACCATATCAGAACGTCCATCCCGTGAAGCAGCGTACTGAGAATAGTCTTTCAGAATAAAGCTTTCGCTGTCTTCTTCTCGATCACAGGGCCAGTATCCAATCAGGTTATCCCAATAATCGTTTTGAACCTCCTCAAGTTGGGTTAATCCATGATTATTCTTTATATAATCCTGCGGAAGTGCAACATCGTAAATCTGAATATTAGAGACACAAAAGTTAGCCCAATCCTCATTAGGAGAATTGGCTATGCGACCGATGCTTAATGCAAAGTCGGCGCATGACAGGTCGCTTGTGAACTCCCATTCGGCCTGATCACGATGAGTGCTGTATGTGCCATCAACATATGCTTTGAAACGCTTATTTTCACGATCGAAAACCATCGTTATAGTATGCCATTTCCCGTCTCTGTTCACAAGAGGATCTGGGTTGAGATCACTTGTTCCTCTCTGGCTCGTCCAAATCCATTTTCCTCCGACAATAAACATAAGACGATCACGGTCTCCAATTACCTCCCATCCTCTGTTCCCTCTCCATCTATTGGTTTTTGAAAGAACATTTGACCAATGTTCTCTATTTGCGATAGAATAATACATAAACTGCACTGTAAACGACTGATCAATGGGCATTTCGAAGAGTTCAGGATCTTTTACCCTAGCATAGGCATCTTCATTCATTCCGTTGTATATTGGGGTAGTATAATTATAATTAAGTTCATTATCTCCGGGTTTCACAAGTACTTTACCAACCATTTGATAGTTATACATAAGCGTAAAAGTATTCAACCTGGGATCATCATAATATGTGGCGGCATCTGCAACATTGGGATATACTCCGCCATAGGTGGAGCTGATAATAATTAACCAATTCTCTTCCTTATAGTTTCGCCGAGCCTCCAGTACTGTCAGTATTTCACCAATATAACCATCAATTTTCTCTATTGCTTCAACAACTGCATCTGTTGGCTCGTTCAATTCATCAATAAATCCATACTCCTCCCCTGCAACTTGTACACTGCTGAATTGCGTCACGATAACATCGGAGGGTACATCCTCATCGGTAGCTATCTCCCCGATGAGCATATCGTTAACCTCTTGATCCGTATTGGCGTTATGGGCGACATCTACATCTTTACTGAATGCTTTGTGGAAATCATTATCAGAGGTATATAAACTGATTCTCTTTTTCGCATCCATCTGTTTTATTCGCTGCAAGAAAGAGGGTATTTCTAATTCCTCAATAGGTTTAGGTTCACCTCCCGGCTCTTCTTCCAGTCCAATTCCGTGCGTAGTTACACCAGTCATCATATTGGCCCATCCTCGTTCGTTGGTAAATTCAGGCAGATTATCGTGACGCATATCAGCTAAACCTTCAAAGGTAATCAATGAGTTTTCTCTCATGGAACGAATATTGGGTGTTTTTTGTGTGTTATAGGCTTCATTTACAGCTCTGCCGGATGCCCCGTCAATCACAATCAGAAGTACTTTCCCTGTTTGAGCCTGTGTTCCCGATTCAGGATATTCGTCCCGTAGCAACCGATCCATAGAGTTATTGCAGGAGATACACGTCCAAGCCGTTATACAAAGAATAGAGACCTTTGTCAGCATTTTAACTTTTATTTTATTTTTCATTTTACAATATTTTAAGATTAATCAAAATCTACTTCTATCATTACAGCACTATTTATAATCTCACCGTTAAATCGGTAAAAATCACCCAGTAAAAGTAAACCATTCGAGTTGGTGGTAGTTTTCGTTTCTATAACCTGGTGAAGTTCTCCCGCAAACATACCGGGAACATTGAATTTCTGCATTGCCTCGCCGTTCATACTCAACATCAGGAATCCCTGACGGCTCACATTATCGTACCTTTTGAACGAACCCGACATCACCACAATATCGTGGTCATCCAATATGCACGCGAAGTTGGGTGTGCCCCCTTCCATTTTCCGAAGTTGGAAGTCCGGGTCGAGGGTGCCGTCATGGTTCATCATCACCACCCCGTTACACGGTGTCCCGTTAAACTCGGTGAACGATCCTACAAGCATCATTTTTTTCCTGTTTTGATTATATCGTATTTTGGTGACCGGGCCATTTGCTCCCTCCCCGATATTATGCAAAAACTGTTCATCAAGGTTGCCCTCTTTATCTACCCGTATAACATTGGGCACGTTTACTCCGTCGAACGTAACCAGGTTACCGGCAATAAAGATGCCGTCTTCCTCGTCAATACACGCATCCTGTATCATACCAGTCATACCTTCTTTGCCTTTCCGGTACATTTCGTCCAGTTCTCCCTTACTGTTCATGCGAACAAGCGTTCTTACAGGAGTAAATTCGTATACCAGCTCTTGGGCAAAGGATCTCTCTACGTCAACCTTACCATACTGGGTAATATTTCCAACAGCGATGACTTTATCGTCCGAAGTCACGAAAGTGGCTACAGGTGGCTCCATAGTTCCCCCATTAAATTTAGCGATCCTCGTTGATATCATTCCACCCCCAAATATACTGGGAAGCATCACGTCGTTATACTGGATACTCATATCATACCCCACTTTTGTCATATTAAGTACGGAAATAGGCTGGAACCTGCTGACAGTTTGATATTTAGTAAACTTGCCGGATAATAATACAGCAGGCCTTCCACCTATGATTTCATTATGAAAATAAGAAATAGATTTTGCATAATAATTGAGACCATCATCCCCGGTAGCCGGATTACCCAAGTCGGCACCAATTCCCAGCCAGGTATCTGTATCTATTCTGTAATAATCAGACCATCCTCCACCCAGATTTCCCCTGTTATCTATCCTTGCAATATGCGCTATTCTGGGACTGGAAAATCTAAAATTACCAATGATATGATAATGGTTTTCTTTGTCAGAATGTTCTAGGTAGTTATAAACAGTTCCGGGAACCCCGCTTTTGCTTAATCCATAGTCTCTGTCAATTGTAACGTTGCCCAACACCGTGAGTTTAGGGCCGTAAAACACCTGCCCGTTAAGCAGCATATAGGTTATGCCGGTACTAAGGCTTTCAGGTACTTTTACCGTGACGGTTGTATCGGTCGCTGTTACTACTTCGGCCTGTTCATTGGAGATATAGAACGAGAAGTCGTAGCGCCCCGCTTCGTTATCAAACCATCTCCCCAAACCTTTAGCTTTAAAGGTCACCAGCTCGCCCGGATAAGCCTTGTCGGGAGTAGGCAGATCCGTCAGCAGCCGGATACCCAAAGGCTCTTTTCCTCCGCCGTATGGATCATCCCCTATATTATCGTCTGTGTTGCATCCTGTAAAAAAAGCGGCCCACAAAAAATTAACGGCTACGATTTTCAGTATATAAAATCTGCGTTGTTGCATCTTATTCATATCACTATTAATTATTTGTTTGAGGTAGTTCATCAATGCCCACCTGAATTGCCTGTGTGGCGAAATTGTTTTTATCAAACCCAAAATCATGGTCTGTAAGCCTTATTACATGCACCACGCCATTACGGGGTTGAATATCCGAAGTGGCGATATAAGCATTCTTCATGTCACTTATTGTAATATCATAGATATAAGAATAGAGTATCTGTCGCGGACCTACATATTTTACGCCTCTGGCATCTCCATATACCACACCAGCGTTCATAGGCACTCCACCGTATGATATATATGTTTGACCAGGGTAGGCGGCAATAGCCGTTGTATCAATTTGCGGAATATCCTTTAACCGGTATCTCCCTTCAATGATATACATCGAGAGAAATTCTTTCCATACCTGAGGTTTTACCTGTTCCAAGCTTTTCACACTGTCCTGCCCCATTTGTTGATACCAGATCCTGTTAAGAAAATTCATACTATTACGAATAGACCAGTTGGTAGGTGCGAAGAAAGTAATATTATCCTGTTCAATCACATCTTCCATACCTGCCAATCTGATAATTTTGATCAGGTCGGAAAAATAGTCGTTATTAGGTTCATTTTCTGGCGATTTAAACTGAAGGAACTCCATTATTGTTCCGTCAAAATTGGGATCGCATGTGCCGCCGTCTTTGAGGTAACTGTCATCCGTACAATTATTCATAAGTACAGGTACCAGAACAAAAGCAATCAACAAATGCATTATTTTTATTTTAGTCTTCATATATTTTTGTTTTTTAGGTGGGTGATACAATTTATTCCCAATACAGATTAAGCTGTACTTTGGTGTTATTCTTTAACACATCCCGGTGCAACGGCCACATCCAGGCGCCGGCATTGAATTCGGTAAGCCTTATCGGATGCTCAGTATAGGCGTAGTTAGATATTTTTCCGGTGCGTACCAGATCATAGAAATACTGACCCTCTCCGATCAATTCTCTTTGCCGTTCCCAGAATATGGCATCTCGCAACTCTCTGCCGGATAACATCGTTTCCTTTGCACCGGCTCTTCGGCGGATCCTGTTCAACTGTTCGTTGGCTTTTGCCTCGTCGCCTAAAGCCGCCAAAGCCTCGGCATACAACAATAAAGCATCGGCATACCGGAAAATTATCTGATTACCCGCGTTGGAGGTAATCTCATTATTCCCATAATAATCCACGTAAAGGAATTTCTTAATTTCTGTTGGATACATGCTAGTGGGCATATACATGTTTTCATCAAACCAATACTCTTTCCTTAGGTCTGTTTCTGTACGAGGAAATAATTTCTCCATATAGCTGCCATCGTAATAATATTCTGGGTTACTCGCTGATGTATGACTAAAAGTCACACTATTGGAAAAAACGGCACCGGGAGAAAAAACCTCGTTAGCCTGATTAACATTCTGTGCTATTTCGAAGAGTCCCTCATTAGATCCGCCTCTGAATACAGTAGATATACGACTCATATCCAGCAATTCGTAGGCTCCATTGTGCATTTCGAGTTGTTCACCCAAAGCAATTACATTCTGATAATAATGAGTTTTGTTTTGACCATCGAACTGAACAAGCCACAGGTTGATATGCATCATGAGCGCGATAACCGATCCGCGCGTGGCCCTGATGCCTTTTTTTGCATTTGAGCTGTAGGTCCAAGGCAGCAAAGAGTTATCGGGATCCTCGCCCAAGGCACCCGTTCGAATATCCTCCAAACAGTTTTT
>Ga0172377_10008356_pt1 | contig 10617 bp, 9 predicted proteins | sample Pumphouse3metaG_FD_119749 | JGI IMG/M metagenome (GOLD analysis project Ga0172377, IMG submission 119749) | Leachate microbial communities from a municipal landfill in Southern Ontario, Canada - Pumphouse #3 metaG | ecosystem: Engineered > Solid waste > Landfill > Unclassified | place: Canada... | reverse complement strand
TGGCTGATCTGATCATTCATTATCGTCAGGTTCGGGATCAGGAGTTCGGGGAGTTGCAGGAGCCTCACCTTTTACTCACAATAAAGGGTAATCAGTTATATCCCAGGTTAGTATATCGAATTGTCAATGAAGCTCTGGGTTTGGTTACCACGGCTGGACAGCGGAGTCCACATGTATTACGACACACCTATGCCACGCATCTTTTAAATCAAGGCGCGGGGCTTAACGCTATCAAGGAGCTGCTTGGTCATGCCAGTTTAAGTGCCACGCAGGTCTATACTCACACCGTTTTTGAACAACTGAAACAGATTTACAACAAAGCTCATCCCAGAGCCTGAATCGAATTAATTTTTGGAGGATGTATTATGAACATTAAGATTCAATCCGTTCGTTTCGATGCCGACCAGAAGCTGTTGGATTTTATCGATGAGAAAGTGAATAAGTTAAATCAATTCGATGATAAGATTATCGGAGCTGAAGTTTTCCTGCGGCTCGACAAGAGTGAGAATTTGGAAAACAAAGTGGCTGAGATCCGAATTAATGTTTCGGGCACAGACTTGTTTGCCAAGAAACAATGTAAGAGCTTTGAAGAGGCCACAGACCTGACGGTTGAGGCGCTGCGACGCCAGCTGGTCAGGCATAAAGCCAAAAAAACGGATCGATAAAAAAATTGATATAAATGTTTTGATGTCTTAATTCTTTGCGCTACATTTGCAGACCCAAAACTGGCATTGGGTGAGTTCTTTAATAGAGTGTGAATTAAGACTGAATTGCCAATGTAGCTCAGTTGGCCAGAGCAGCTGATTTGTAATCAGCCGGCCGGGGGTTCGAATCCCTCCATTGGCTCTGATTTAGTCCTATTGGGGAGATACCAAAGTGGCCAACTGGGGCAGACTGTAAATCTGTTGGCTTACGCCTTCGGAGGTTCGAATCCTCCTCTCCCCACAGCTTAAGCGGGAATAGCTCAGCGGTAGAGCATCAGCCTTCCAAGCTGAGGGTCGCGGGTTCGAATCTCGTTTCCCGCTCGTAAAGCCGATGTAGCTCAGTTGGTAGAGCGCGTCCTTGGTAAGGACGAGGTCACGGGTTCAAATCCCGTCGTTGGCTCAGATTTATTTATGTGTAACCATTTTTTACTAAAGTAACGGAACAAAACAAAAGTAGCCATGGCTAAAGAAAAATTTGAAAGGACAAAACCACATGTCAATATCGGTACAATTGGCCATGTTGACCATGGAAAGACTACGCTGACTTCAGCTATTACGCTGGTTCTTAACAAGAAGGGTCTTGCTGATGTCAAGAGCTTCGATTCGATTGATAATGCTCCAGAAGAAAAGGAGAGGGGTATTACAATTAACACAGCTCACGTGGAATACCAGACCGATGCTCGCCATTATGCGCATGTTGACTGTCCTGGTCATGCCGACTATGTGAAGAACATGGTTACTGGTGCTGCCCAGATGGATGGTGCCATTGTGGTTGTTGCCGGTACTGACGGTCCGATGCCGCAGACAAGGGAGCACATCCTTTTGGCCCGCCAGGTAAACGTGCCAAGGATTGTGGTTTTCATCAATAAGTGTGATCAGGTTGACGATCCTGAATTGCTTGACTTGGTTGAGATGGAAGTTCGTGACTTACTCTCTTTCTATAAATATGATGGTGACAACACCCCGGTTATCCGTGGTTCAGCGCTGGGTGCACTGAATGGTGAACCGCAGTGGGAAGCTAAAGTAGACGAACTGATGGAAGCCGTTGATACTTGGATCGAGCTGCCACAGCGTGATCGTGACAAGCCGTTCCTGATGCCGGTTGAAGACGTATTCTCCATTACTGGACGTGGAACTGTAGCTACTGGTCGTATCGAAGCTGGTATCATCCACACTGGTGATGAGATTCAGATCATTGGTCTAGGAGCTGAAGGTCGCAAATCAGTTGTTACGGGAGTTGAGATGTTCCGTAAGATTTTGGATCAGGGAGAAGCTGGTGACAACGTAGGACTGTTGTTACGTGGTGTTGATAAAGATGAGATTCGTCGCGGCCAGGTTATTGCCAAGCCGGGAACCATCACTCCTCACACCCAGTTTAAGGCTCAGGTCTACATCCTGAAAAAGGAAGAAGGCGGTCGCCACACCCCGTTCCAGAACAAATACCGTCCGCAGTTCTATCTGCGTACGCTGGACGTAACGGGTGAGATTCACCTGCCCGAAGGTCGTGAAATGGTAATGCCGGGCGACAACCTGACCATTACTGTTCAGCTGATTACTCCGGTTGCTATTGACCGTGGTCTCCAGTTTGCTATCCGTGAAGGTGGGCGAACGGTAGGTGCCGGCCAGGTTACCGAGATTATTGAATAAGAGGTTTATTAACATAGCACAATAATCCGGCCATGGCCGGATTATTGTGCGCTTACGGATGTAGCTCAATTGGCAGAGCAGCGGTCTCCAAAACCGCAGGTTGGGAGTTCGATTCTCTCCATCCGTGCCTAGTGTTTACATGATGAAAATCAAATTATATCTTAAAGAAGCCTACGATGAGCTGGTACATAAGGTATCATGGCCTTCTTGGTCGGATCTTCAAAGTTCAGCTATCGTTGTTCTGGTCGCTTCACTGATCATAGCTCTGATTGTTCTGGTGATGGATGCTTCATTCAGGAATCTGATGCGGCTGATTTACGGGTTGTTTTTCTAAAGGGGAATGGTAATGAACCAGGGAGAAAAAAAGTGGTATGTCTTGCGGGCCATCGGAGGGAAGGAAAAGAAGGTCAAGGAGTATATTGAGAGCGAAATTGCTCATCATAACCTACAGGACTATATTACCCAGGTTCTGATTCCGACAGAGAAAATCTACCAGATCAGAAACGGGGCACGTGTTTCAAAAGAGCGGAGCTATCTACCCGGGTATGTACTGATAGAAGCTATTCTGGTTGGTGAAGTGCCTCATATTTTAAAGAATGTACCCAATGTGATTGGCTTTCTTGGTGAAGAGCGGGGTGGGAATCCTGTACCAATGCGCCAATCGGAGATCAACAGGATTCTTGGCAAGGTTGATGAGCTGTCGGAAAGTGATGAGGAACTGGATGTTCCGTTTTTTGTGGGCGAAGCAGTTAAAGTTGTGGATGGCCCATTCAACAGTTTTTCCGGTATCATCGAAGAGGTAAATCCGGATAAGAAGAAATTGAAAGTGATCGTTAAGATATTTGGACGAAAAACACCACTGGAACTAAGTTTTTTGCAGGTAGAAAAGGAATAGGGTTTTGCGGATATTGCTTCCAGATATCCGATTCAAATGCTTCCCCCTGTTTTCTCATAGGCTGATTTGTTACTAAGGCTCCTGCAAACAAGTTCATATAATAAACATAGATCATAAACTAGTATGGCAAAAGAAGTAACGGGAATCATCAAGTTGCAGATCCGGGGCGGGGCCGCAAACCCTTCGCCGCCAGTCGGACCGGCTTTGGGTGCCAAGGGAGTCAATATCATGGACTTCTGCAAGCAATTCAACGGTCGGACACAGGACAAAGCCGGAAAAATCATTCCCGTGGTGATAACGGTTTATAGTGACAAGTCATTTGATTTTGTCACGAAAACCCCACCAGCCGCCGTTCAATTGTTGGAAGCGTCGAGCAGTAGCAAAGGCTCTTCCGAACCCAACCGCTTAAAGGTTGGATCCGTAACCTGGGATCAGGTACGGACTATTGCCACTGATAAGATGGATGATCTTAATGCATTCACTATTGAGTCGGCGATGAGAATGGTTGCAGGTACAGCACGGAGCATGGGAATAACTATCAAAGGTGATGTACCCTTTTAATTTTATTAATCATGGGTAAGTTAACCAAGAACAGAAAGTCCGTACTCGACAAGATCGAGCCGGCAAAATTGTATACCCTGCCTGAAGCATCGGCTCTTGTAAAAGAGATTACCACCACGAAATTCAATGCTTCGGTGGATCTGGATGTCAGGTTGGGCGTAGATCCCCGGAAGGCAAATCAAATGGTACGCGGTGTTGTGACACTACCTCATGGTACCGGTAAAGAGGTCAGGGTTCTTGCCCTGGTTACTCCGGACAAAGAGGCCGAAGCCCGTGAGGCTGGAGCTGACCATGTTGGATTGGACGACTTTGTCGAGAAGATCAAAGGTGGCTGGACCGACATCGACGTGATCATTACTATGCCTTCCTGTATGGCAAAAATAGGACCGTTAGGCCGAATTCTTGGCCCACGTGGACTGATGCCGAACCCTAAGACCGGAACCGTGACCATGGATGTTGGTAAGGCAATTACCGATGTCAAGAAAGGGAAAATCGATTTCAAGGTTGATAAATTCGGTATCATTCACGCTGCGATTGGTAAAGTTTCTTTTGAGCCGGAGAAAATTGCGGAAAATGCCCGCGAATTGCTCTCATCAATTATGAAACTGAAACCATCGGCTGCTAAAGGTACCTACGTAAGGAGCGTTTATCTCTCCAGTACTATGAGTCCCGGAATTCCAGTCGACCCTAGGTCAATTGAAGGTTAATTTAAAATGAGGCTGTAGAAATCATGAAACGAGAAGATAAAAACGCCATCATTGATCAACTCACCGAGGAAATTAATCAGGCTAAGCATTTCTATATCACTGATATCGGTGGATTGCATGCTGGAAATACGGTAGCACTGAGAAGGCTTTGCTTTAAGGAAGAAATTAAACTTCTGGTAGTGAAGAATACCCTGCTCAGAAAAGCACTGGAACGCGCCAATGGCGACTATGAGGAACTGTATCCGGTTTTGGAAGGCCCAACAGCCATCATGATAACCGATACTGGCAACAAACCTGCTAAAATGATTCAGGGATTTCGTAAGAAATACGATAAGCCGGTCCTCAAAGGTGCCTATGTTGAAGAATGTGTTTATGTTGGTGAAAACCTGATCGACACATTAATTGCCGTGAAAAGTCGTGACGAACTGCTGGCCGACCTGGTTGCTCTGCTCCAGTCGCCCATGCGTAATGTTCTGTCCCAACTGAATTCAGGTAAACATATTTTGGCAGGTGTTGTTAAAACCCTGTCTGAGAGATAGTTATAATTTATTGTTGAATCCATTTGTAAAATCATAAACAAAAATGGCTGATTTAAAAAAGCTCGCTGAAGAACTGGTAAACCTCACCGTTAAGGAAGTCAATGAATTGGCTGATATCCTTAAAAATGACTATGGTATTGAACCCGCTGCTGCTGCAGTTGCTGTAGCCGGACCGGCTGCCGCAGGTGATGGCCCGGCCGTTGCTGAACAGACCGAATTCGATGTGATCCTGAAAGCCCCGGGTGGTGCTAAACTGCAGATTGTGAAGTTGGTTAAGGAACTCACCGGTCTTGGACTGAAAGAAGCAAAAGAATTGGTGGATGCTGCTCCGAAAGCACTGAAGGAAAAAGTATCCAAGGAGGAAGCCGAAGCATTGAAATCGCAACTCGTTGAAGCAGGAGCAGAAGTTGAAATTAAGTAATACTGTCCCTCCATACCCTATTCTCAAGGTTTAGAATCCCGGTTCTCCGGGATTCTAAGCCTTTGCTGTTGTTTTAATTCCTGTGTTTATTAACTCTTCCCTGGTCAATGGCACATCTCAATCGTTCCCGAATTAATTTCGGTTCCACAAAAAGCCAGCTGAAATACCCGGATTTTCTCGAAGTACAGCTGAAGTCATTCACGGAGTTCTTTCAGCTCGAAACAACGCCGGAGCAAAGAAAAAATGAGGGCCTGTACAAGGTCTTCCAAGAGAACTTTCCGATAACGGATACACGGAACAATTTTGTCCTGGAGTTCCTTGATTATTATATAGATCCTCCGCGTTACTCCATCGAGGAGTGCATCGAGCGAGGTTTAACCTACAGCATTCCGCTTAAGGCTAAACTTAAACTTTATTGCACCGATCCGGAACATGAGGATTTTGATATGGTGATACAGGATGTTTACCTGGGTACCGTACCCTACATGACATCAAGAGGAACTTTCGTGATCAATGGCGCCGAGCGCGTAGTGGTTTCTCAGCTGCATCGGTCACCAGGAGTATTCTTTGGTCAAAGTACCCATGCTAATGGAAGCAAACTCTATTCTGCCCGGGTGATCCCATTCAGGGGTTCCTGGATCGAATTTGCTACCGATATTAATAATGTCATGTTCGCTTACATTGACCGAAAAAAGAAACTCCCGGTAACAACCTTGTTACGGGCAATCGGTTATGAAAGTGATCGCGATATTTTAGAAATTTTCGGCTTAGCCGATGAGATAAAAGTCTCCAAATCAGCACTCAAGAAAGTTGTCGGAAGAAAATTGGCAGCACGTGTGCTAAAATCCTGGATCGAGGATTTTGTTGATGAGGATACCGGCGAAGTGGTCTCCATCGAAAGAAATGAAATCATCGTGGATCGTGAAACGGTCTTGGAGAATGACCATATCGATGCAATCGTCGATTCTGGCACAAAATCAATCCTCCTGCATAAAGAGGATACCAATGTGTCAGATTTTGCCATTATCTATAATACACTCCAGAAAGACCCTTGTAACTCTGAAAAAGAGGCGGTAGTGCATATCTACCGACAGTTAAGAAATGCTGATCCACCAGATGATGCAACCGCAAGGGATGTCATTGATAAGCTTTTCTTCTCTGACAAGCGCTATGATCTGGGAGATGTTGGTCGTTACCGGATCAACCGGAAACTGGGGCTTGAAATTCCCATGGAAACAAAAGTCCTGACGCGCGAAGACATCATCAGTATCATTAAGTATCTCATTCAGCTGATCAATTCCAAAGAGCTGGTTGATGATATCGATCACCTGAGCAATCGCCGGGTTCGTACCGTAGGTGAGCAGCTCTCCAGCCAGTTTGGCGTGGGGTTGGCCCGTATGGCAAGGACGATTCGCGAAAGAATGAACGTTCGTGATAATGAGGTCTTTACACCGATCGACCTGATTAACTCCAAAACATTGAGCTCGGTAATCAATTCGTTCTTTGGAACGAATGCTCTGTCTCAGTTTATGGATCAGACAAACCCGCTGGCCGAAATGACTCATAAGCGTCGTATGTCGGCCCTCGGACCGGGAGGTCTCTCTCGGGAAAGGGCAGGGTTTGAGGTACGTGACGTACACTACACCCATTATGGACGCCTCTGTCCGATCGAAACCCCTGAAGGTCCTAATATCGGACTGATTTCTTCCCTATGTGTTTACGCCAAGGTGAACGAGCTTGGATTTATTGAAACGCCTTATCGTAAGGTCGATTCTACCAAGGTTGATCTGACGGAAGAGGGTATCATTTACATGACAGCTGAAGAGGAGGAGGGGAGGATTATCGCGCAGGCCAATGCCGTACTGGATGATAATGGTTATTTCGTCAATACCCGTATCAAGTCGCGGTATGAGGGCGACTTTCCCATTGCATCACCCGAGGAGGTGAACCTGATGGACGTGGCGCCGAACCAGATTGCCTCCATTGCAGCATCCTTGATTCCTTTCCTGGAACATGATGATGCTAACCGAGCTCTCATGGGATCAAACATGATGAGGCAGGCTGTCCCCCTGATCGCTCCGGAAACCCCCATTGTGGGAACTGGAATCGAGCATAACGTAGTGCTGGATAGCCGAATTCATTTTACTGCTGAAGGCGATGGCGTTGTAGAATATGCCGATGCTGACAGGATCGTTGTTCGTTATGATCGCGACGAGTATAGGCAGTTTGTCTCATTCGACAGCCAAATTAAAACATACCGGTTGCCGAAATTCCATAAAACAAATCAAAATACTACTATCAACCTAAAACCGGTTGTTAGAAAAGGAGATCGAGTTACCAAAGGTCAAATTCTGACCGAAGGTTATGCTACCCGTGATGGAGAGCTGGCGTTGGGTAGAAACCTGAAAGTTGCTTTTATGCCTTGGAAAGGGTACAACTTTGAGGATGCTATCGTGATTTCGGAAAGGGTAGTGCGTGAAGACCTGTTTACTTCGATCCATATTGACGAGTATCTGCTGGAAGTTCGGGATACCAAAAGAGGTCTCGAAGAACTCACAGCGGATATTCCTAATGTTAGTGAAGAAGCTACCAGGAACCTGGATGAGAATGGATTGATTCGTATTGGTGCTGAAGTTAGACCAGGCGATATCATGATTGGAAAAATTACCCCAAAAGGAGAGTCTGATCCTTCACCTGAAGAGAAACTCCTCCGGGCGATATTTGGTGATAAAGCTGGTGATGTCAAGGATGCTAGCCTCAAAGCTGGTCCGTCATTGAATGGAATTGTTATTGATAAGAAGCTTTTCTCCAAGAGTATGAAAGACCGGAAAATCCGGGCTGCCGAAAAAACTCTTATCGATAAATTTGACCAGGAATTTAAGCGCCAGGTGGATGATCTGACCGGTATTCTGGTCGAGAAGCTCGCTAACCTAGTTGGCGGTAAAGCTTCGCAAGGGGTAAAGAACTATCTGAATGAAGATATCATTCCTAAAGGGACGAAGTTTTCCCAGAGAGCTCTGCAAGGTATTGATTATCTTACAGTTAATCCTAATAAGTGGACGACTGACAAGGATAAGAACGATACCATTAAGGAGCTTCTTCAGAACTATCTGATCAAGTTTAAAGAGATTGAAGGTGACCACCGGCGGAAGAAGTATAATGTCACGATCGGTGATGAACTGCCTGCCGGAATTGTTCAGCTTGCCAAAGTTTATATTGCCAAGAAGCGCAAGCTCACGGTTGGTGATAAGATGGCTGGTCGCCATGGAAACAAGGGCATCGTTGCGAAGATTGTGCGCTATGAGGATATGCCCTTCTTGAGTGACGGGACGCCTGTTGATATCGTGCTTAACCCCCTGGGGGTTCCCAGTCGAATGAACCTTGGACAGATTTACGAAACTGTACTGGGATGGGCCGGAGCTCAGCTAGGGCTTAAGTTTTCCAGCCCGATTTTTGATGGAGCAACTCTGGAAGAGATTACGGAGTTAACGGATAAGGCTGGAGTGCCGCAGTATGGAAGAACCTATTTGTATGACGGAGGAACAGGCGATCGGTTTGATCAGCCGGCCACGGTAGGGATCATCTACATGCTGAAGCTTGGTCATATGGTTGAGGATAAGATGCATGCCCGTTCCATTGGTCCCTACTCGTTGATTACCCAACAGCCTCTTGGAGGTAAAGCTCAGTTTGGTGGACAGCGTTTTGGAGAGATGGAAGTATGGGCACTTGAAGCATTCGGTGCTGCACATATCTTGCAGGAAATCCTGACGGTGAAGTCAGACGATGTAATTGGCCGAACAAAAGCCTACGAAGCGATTGTTAAGGGAGAACCTCTGCCAGTTCCTGGTATTCCCGAGTCGCTGAATGTCCTGTTGCATGAACTGCGCGGACTTGGTTTGAGTGTTAATATGATTTAATGTCCTGATAAACAAAGAACTCTACATATTATGGCGTTCAGGAAAGATACCAAGGTAAAGCCGAGCTTTACCAAAATAGCCCTGGGGCTATCTTCACCAGAAGAGATCCTGGAGCGGTCGAGCGGCGAGGTTCTCAAGCCGGAAACTATTAATTACCGGACCTATAAACCGGAAAGAGACGGCCTGTTCTGCGAACGGATTTTTGGTCCAGTTAAGGATTATGAATGTCATTGTGGCAAATACAAGCGCATCCGTTACAAAGGAATTATATGCGATCGGTGCGGTGTTGAAGTCACAGAGAAAAAGGTGCGCCGTGAACGGATGGGGCATATTGCCCTGACGGTTCCCGTTGCTCACATCTGGTATTTTCGATCCCTGCCAAACAAAATTGGCTATCTTTTGGGATTACCTTCTAAGAAGCTTGATTCAATCATATACTATGAACGGTATGTGGTTATTCAGTCGGGCATTAAAGAGGCTGATGGTGTTAAGTATCTTGATTTTCTGAGTGAAGAGGAGTATCTGGATATTGTGGACTCGCTTCCCAGAGATAATCAAATGCTGGATGATGCCGACCCGCGGAAATTTATCGCTGGAATGGGAGCTGAAGCTATACAGAAGCTCCTTGAGCGCCTCGATTTAGACGTGCTGGCCGATGAGTTACGCTACAAAGCTGACAACGAATCTTCACAGCAGAGAAAGAGTGAAGCACTCAAAAGGCTTCAGGTTTTGGAATCATTCAGGGCTTCACGGAATGTTAACAAGCCGGAGCACATGGTGATCCGTGTGGTTCCGGTTATCCCGCCCGAATTAAGACCGCTGGTTCCACTCGATGGGGGGCGGTTTGCCACATCTGATCTGAACGATCTTTATCGTAGGGTGATCATCCGGAACAACCGTTTGAAGCGCTTAATCGAAATAAAAGCCCCTGAAGTTATTCTTCGCAATGAGAAGCGAATGCTACAGGAAGCCGTCGATTCGCTGTTTGATAACAGCCGAAAATCCAATGCGGTTAAGACCGATGCCAACCGACCGCTCAAATCATTAAGCGACAGTCTTAAAGGAAAGCAGGGGCGTTTTCGCCAAAACTTACTCGGGAAAAGGGTTGACTATTCTGCCCGATCGGTCATCGTAGTCGGACCGGAATTGAAATTGCATGAATGCGGATTGCCTAAAGATATGGCAGCCGAGCTTTATAAACCATTTGTTATCAGGAAGTTAATAGA
>Ga0172377_10008355_pt1 | contig 10617 bp, 12 predicted proteins | sample Pumphouse3metaG_FD_119749 | JGI IMG/M metagenome (GOLD analysis project Ga0172377, IMG submission 119749) | Leachate microbial communities from a municipal landfill in Southern Ontario, Canada - Pumphouse #3 metaG | ecosystem: Engineered > Solid waste > Landfill > Unclassified | place: Canada... | reverse complement strand
CTCAGGCCTTGCTACTTCTACAACATTTAATATAACTTCTTTTTTAGTCATATGTTCTAAAGTACTAACTACTTTGTTTTTAATTTCTGCATCACGACCAATAACCATACCTGGTCTTGCTGTAAATAAAGTTAATTTAATTCTATCTTTAGATTTTGCTTTAACTCTTTCGATTTCGGTTAAAGAAACCTCAGCGTCTACATAAACTTTATTTAAATATTCACGAATTTCGTGGTCTTCTTTAACTAAAGCAGGAACATCCTTAGAATCAGCATACCAACTTGAATCCCAGTTTTTATTAATTCCTACTCTTAATCCTTTTGGACTAACCTTCTGACCCATCGAATTCTTCCTCCTTTTCGTTATTTCTTTCTGCTACTACAACAGTAATGTGACTAGTTCTTTTACTGATGATATCTCCACTACCTTTTGCTCTAGGTAATAATCTTTTCATTGTCATTCCTTCTGTAACATATGCTTCTTTAACATATAAGTTTTCAGGATTCATATCATAGTTGTTTTCAGCGTTTGCAACTGCGCTATTTAATACTTTTAATATAATAGGTGCAGCTTTTCTTGGAGTAAATAGTAAGACAGCTTGAGCTTCTTTTACATCTAATCCGCGAACTAGGTCAATCACTAAACGCGCTTTTCTTGGCGCAATTCTAACTGTTTTCGCTATTGCTCTTGCTTCCATAATTAACTACCTTCCTCTACGCTTTCATCTTCTTCATCATCTTCATCATCAACTACTAATTGCTTAGCCATTGTTGCTGCTCCAGCTGATGCTGATCTCTTATCTTTAGACATCTTACGATCTGCAGCGTGTTGTCTGAATGTTCTTGTTGGCGCAAACTCACCAAGTTTGTGTCCAACCATATCTTCAGTAATATAGACAGGTACATGTTCACGACCATTATATACTGCTATAGTATAGCCAATAAACTCAGGAAAAATCGTTGAGCGTCTTGACCATGTTTGGATAACTCTTTTTGTTTTTCTGCTCTTTTGTGCCATAACTTTTTTCATTAAATGTTCATCGACAAAAGGTCCTTTTTTAACTGAACGTGCCATATAATCCTCCTATTTCTTTCTTCTTCTGCCTCTAATAATTAGATCGCTAGACTTTTTCTTAGATTTTCTTGTTTTAACTCCATGACCGATTTTACCCCAAGGAGTCATTGGTGAAGCTTGACCGATTGGTGCTTTTGCTTCTCCACCACCATGAGGGTGATCAACTGGGTTCATTGCAGAACCTCTAACTGTTGGTCTAATACCCATGTGGCGTTTTCTACCAGCGTTACCAATAGTTATTAATTCGTGTGATTCGTTACCTACTTCACCGATTGTTGCTCTACACTCACCTAAAACTTTTCTTACTTCGCCTGATGATAATGTTAATAATACGTACTTATCTTCACGACCTAAGATTCTTACGCTTGTACCAGCGCTTCTTGCAATTTGTCCACCTTTTCCTGGTTTTAATTCTACGTTATGTACAATTGTACCAACTGGAATGTTTTTAAGTGGAGCAGCATTTCCTAATTTAATATCTACATGTTCTCCAGAAAGAATTTCATCGCCAACCTTTAAATCTTTAGCTGCTAGAATATATCTTTTCTCGCCATCCGCATAATTAACTAAAGCTATATATGCACTACGATTCGGATCATATTCAATAGATGCGATTCTTCCAGGAATATCATCTTTATTACGTTTGAAGTCAATAACTCTATACTTACGTTTAGCACCGCCGCCTCTATGACGAACAGTAATTTTACCTGAATTGTTTCTTCCACCTTTTTTCTTTAATGGTTCTAATAAAGATTTTTCAGGTGTTGTTTTAGTTATTTCTTCAAAAGATGGACTTGTCATATGCCTACGAGCATTTGTTGTTGGTTTATATGTTTTAATTGCCATAATAGCTCTCCTTTACCATCTTATATTACACTGTGAAGGCGTCAATTGATTGACCTTCAGCAATTGTAACCATTGCTTTTTTATAACCTTTTGTAAAACCTTCGTGTTGACCAACTCTTTTGAAAGTCGGTTTAACATTCATTGTATTTACACGTAAAACATTCACGTCAAATATTTCTTCGATTGCTTTTTTAATTTCAATTTTGTTTAATCCTTTATCTACTTTAAATGTATAAGTGTTTGATGATTGGATTAACTTAGTTGATTTTTCTGTAATTACAGGAGCAAAAACTTTATCATAATACTTAATTATCATTTTACTAGCGCCTCCTCAAAATACTTAACTGCATCCGTAGTTAAAACTACTTTGTGTGCATCTGTTAAATCATATACGCTTGTATGACTAGCATTTTCGATTCTAACTGTTGGAATATTTCTTGATGCATATATTACATTGTCGCTAAAATCTACATCAATAAAGATTGCTCTTCCTTCACTAACTAAACTGTTATAAATTTCTTGAAACTGTTTAGTTTTTGGTTCGTTTAACTCTAATTTATCAACTATTACTAATTGATTATTTTGTAAACGTAATGAAAGAATGCTCTTATATGCTAGTTCTGAAACTTTTCTATTAACTTTAACTTTATAGTTCTTTTCTGGAGTTGGACCAAACGTCACTCCACCACCACGCCAAACTGGGCTTCTTGAAGAACCATGTCTCGCTCTACCTGTACCTTTTTGACGATAAGGTTTCTTACCTCCGCCACTAACTTCTGTACGTGTTTTTGTTGAGTGAGTGCCTTGTCTCATTGCAGCTCTTTGTGCATTAACTACGTCATAGAGAACTTGTGTGTTTGGTTCAATACCAAATACTTGTTCATTTAAAGTTAATTTAGATACTTCTTTTCCACTTTGATTTAATACTTTAACATTTAACATAATTATTTACCCTTTTCATGCTTTTTAACTGCTGAGCGAACCATTACTAAACCTTTTGTCGGTCCAGGAATTGAGCCTCTAACAAGTAGCACTTGCCTTTCTTCATCAACACTGACAATTTCTAAGTTTTGAACAGTTCTACGAACATTACCCATTTGTCCTGGTAAGTTTTTACCTTTTAAGTTACCCTTAACAGCTCCCATTGAGCCAGGACCACGGTGATATCTTGAACCATGTGATGCAAAACCTTTCTTCTGGTTATGTCTTTTAATTGAACCAGCAAATCCTTTACCTTTTGATGTTCCAGTTACATCAACGTATTCACCAACATTAAATATTGTCGGCGATATTTTACTACCAACCTCTAAATTAAGCATTTCGTTTTCGTGTTGTTTAAAACGAATCTCTTTAATGAAGCGCTTAGGTGCTGTATTAGCTTTTGCAACGTGCCCTAACTCAGGCTTATTGCTTAATGTTTCCCTTTTGTCTTCAAAACCAATTTGGGTGGCAAGATAACCATCTGTCTCTAATGTTTTTTGTTGTAATACAACATTATTAGCTACATCGATAATGGTTACTGGAACTAAGTGACCCTTATCATTAAAGATTTGAGTCATGCCTACTTTTCTACCTAAGATTCCTTTAGCCATAATAATTTCTCCTTATTTCTTATTTTTTTAACACTATATCAACACCGCTAGGTAAGTCGATGTGCATAAGTGCTTCAATTGTTTGTGAGTTTGGATCAACAATTTCAATTAATCTCTTATGAGTTCTTCTTTCAAATTGCTCACGTGATTTTTTATTAACGTGAGGACTTCTTAAAATTGTGAAGATCTCCTTTTTAGTTGGAAGTGGGATTGGACCTCTTACTTCTGCTCCTGATTTCACTACACTTTCAACAATTTTTTTAGCTGATTGATCAATTAATCTATGATCATACGCCTTTAAATTAATTTTGATTACTTCTTTTGCCATTTTCTTTTTTTCTCCTTTCGCCTTATATCTATCGTATAGACTTGCTCCGCGGAAATTTCTTGACATAGACAACGGCTATCCGTGTGCCAACAACCTCCCGCCTCAAAGCCGTCTCGCGCAATCGCACAAGCGAAACTATTATATAACAAATAAAAGAAAAGTGCAACCTTTTAAGTGCACTTTTTTGATTTTTTTTACTTTTTGTCTATTTATAGCCGTTTCTTCTCTTTTTTATTCCTGATATCCCCAAACGACAGGCCTATAATCTCTATTCCATCTTTGATGCCATCCGCTAGGCTTTGATGCTACTTCTGCATAGATTGTTAAATTGTCACAACCACGAAAAGCTGCTTCATATATATTAGTTACGCTTCTGGGAATTATTACTTTAGTTAAACTTTTACAATTAAAAAAGGCCAAACCCAGTATATGCGTAGCACTCGTTTCAATTTTATACTCGCCTGTTTTCCCTAACGGACAAAAAACTAATGTGCTTCCATCCTTTGAATAGACAACTCCATCAACTGACTTATAGTTAGCATTTTTCTTATCAATATTTATTTCTTTTAATTTATCACATAAAGCAAACACTCCACGACCTATCTCCATAACACTAGAAGGGATAGTTATAGTTGTTAAAGTTTTACATGTTCTAAAAGCAGATCATCTATTTTTGTAATACCTTTATTGAAATTGATTTTGCCAGTTTTTCCGGCCGGATAAATAATTAGTGTCTTTCCGTCTTTTGAATAAACAGCACCATCTATTGATCTATAATTAGGATTATCTTTCTCTACATTAATAGTTTCAAGGCCTACACAATCCTGAAACGTGATAGGAGCTATACTTTTAACGCTAGCTGGGATAGTTACTTTAGTTAGATTTGTACACCCTTTAAAAACCGCTCCCCACATATCTATAATCGTATTAGGTATTACTATCTCTTCAATAACATCATTATTAGCGAACGCTTCTGATAATATGTATATTACAGGCTTATCATTGTATTTTTCAGGTATTCTAACTTTTGATTCGGTCCCTATAAATTTATTTACCATATAACCTGTTTTTGTTGTTGTCATTTCAAACCTAAAAGATGAGTCTGGAGTAACTTCTATTTTTGGTTCTACTTCTATTTGACCAAAACATGATGATAGAAGAAAAAACATTGGTATTAATAAAGTTAATAAAAATAAAAGAATTGTTTTTCTTTTCATATGATTACCCCCTTTACTAATGATACGTTTTTTACAGCCTTTTTATCCGCTTTTAAACTATTTGCCACTTAAGATTAATTCTAATGCGCCATACATACCTGAATCGTTTTTAAGTTTTGCTAATCTAAAGTTTACTTTTCTATTTCCAAAATAAGCATAGTTTTTATATGCTTTTTTAATTGCCTTAATTAAGATATTGCCAGCATTAGCGATACCACCACCAATAACTATTACATCAGGATCAATCGTTGCAGCGATTTTCGCTGATGCTTTAGCGATATAATCGCCAACTTTATCCACTACTAATAATGCTACTCGATCACCTTTTTTAGCTAGGTTAAATATTTCGCGTGGATTTAAATTATTTTCTTTTAATTCAGTTGGTAGGTTCGTTTCTTTTAAGATTCTTTTTGTAACCCAACCGATACCTCTAATACTTGCCACTGTCTCTAAACAGCCATAAAGCCCACATGAGCATTTGTCTGGTTTTTCGTATTCTACTTGTAAGTGTCCAAACTCGCCTGCTGCACCATGAACACCTTCAACGATATTACCATCAATTACTATTCCACCACCAACGCCCGTACCTAAAGTCATAAACGCTAAGTTCTTCTCTTCTTCTAAGTATGCATATTCGCCATAAGCTGCTGCTGTAGCATCGTTAGTTACTTTAACTTTAACTTTGAATCCTAACTCTTTAATGAATTCTTCTTCAAGTTTTAAATCTCGCCAACCAATATTAGGACACCATACAACAAAGTTATTAACGACCGGCCCTGGCACACCAAAACCAACGCCTAACACATCTTTTTCACGGATGTTTTCGCTTAAGATAATTTCTTTTACTTCACTCGCGATTTCTCCTAAAATAGCTGCGCCTTTATCTTTCTTATTAGTTTTAATAACCCTTGTTAGTAAAAGTTCTTTTTTAGTATTAAATAATCCTATTTTAATTGTTGTACCACCAACATCTACACCAAATGCAACTTTCATATAGCCGTCCTCCGCTTTTTAGTTTATTATAACATAATAAAAGGACTTTTTCGCTAAGTCCTTTTAATTATTCTTATTCTTCTTCGTTTACAATTACTCCAAACCCGCAAGTTCCAGGCCCTGCATGCGCACCAACCACAGGTGTAAGGAGATGAAGAGTTATTTTTAAATGCGGTGCATATTCTAAAATCTCTTTTTTAATTCCTTCTACATATTCTCTATTATTTGTATAGCCTAAAAATAACTCAGGCGTTGTCCCAGCATCAATTAATTCTTTTGCGATTTCAATCATTCTACTTCTCGCTTTTGATGATGTGCGAATCTTTTGATATGGAACGAGATGACCTGTTTCATTAAACTTTAATAATGGTTTAATTTTTAATAAGTTACCAATCATTCCGCTTGCAGCTGAAAGCCTCCCGTTTTTAACTAAATATTTTAAAGTATCCACTAAAACAAATAGCCTAATTCTTTTCTTAAACTTTTCTAAATAGTTAAAAATCTCTAAGCCGCTTTTACCTTCTTTTATAAGTCTTGCTGCTTCGTATGTTTGGACTAACTGTCCAAATGTCACTAACAAAGAATCAACTACATAAACTTTTAAATCTTCTACTTCTTCAGATACAATCTTAAGTGTATTATATGTGCCTGATAAACCTGAAGAAATAACAACCGCAACGACTTCTTTATATCCTTCTTTTTTAAACTTATTAAGTTTTTCTAATATTTCTCCAGGAGAAATCATCGCTGTTGATATTTGTAAGTCAGGGTTTTTATCTAACATTTCATAAAAAGCATCTGCTGTTATATCAACAAAGTCTTCATACTCTTTTCCTTCTATAATTAATTTTGATCTAATTATCTCATATGGAAAGTCTACCTTTTCATAGTCTATCCCTGAGTTTCCGCAAACTAACAATCCTACTTTATTCATATTATCTCTATATGCCCTATTTAAGTAGTTATAACTATTTTTTGAGCCTTCTTGTCCTTTCTTTTTGTTTTTGTTATAACTATGTTTTTATGTGTATTATGATATCACATTTATTTTTAAATGCCACTTATTTAAAATATTATACCATTAAATACTAAAAACATTATCTATTTTTACAAAATAAAACGGCAGAATAGTTTTTCATCTATTCCGCCGTTTAACTAACTATCACCAATGTTATTTTAGATACTTAAGAAAGGGGTGTTTTATATCTAAAATATTACCTATTGGTGTTTATGGTATTTTTGACTCATCATAAAGGATTGAGTTTGTAATTAGTTCTTTAATTTCTAAAAGCACAGCTGCATGTTCAGGCGATGGTGATTCGAAGCTTAATGTTGGGTTTTCGTTTAATATAATTATAACTTCTGCTAAAATGTTAATCTCATTGTTCCACTGTTCTTCATTTAATGTGTAAGGATCAACTTCGCTTCTAACACTCACCGCTCTTGTTAAGTTAGAACGCTCTAATATCTTCGGTAAAATCTGTCTAAGCGTTTCAGACTTAGCAAGTTTAGATGTTTGTGCTTTATATATTTCTTTATTATCAGCGTTTAGTGTCGCATAGTTAAAGACTTGAATATCATCAGCTGCAACTAAAGCATCTAGAATATAGAATAACTCTCCGTTAACTCCATCTGTACCCCAATAACTTAAGTTTTCTTTGTTGTAGTGTGGATAAACAACCAAGCCTAAGCCACCTTCAACATTAATTAATCTATTTAACATCTTCGGTAAAGACGCATTGATAACTCGTGAAGCAATAATTGCATCATTAAGTTCTTGAGCAATCGTTGGATCATTTCTAAGTACTGCTAGATAATGTATATATTCCATCGTGTCATAAGTAATACCATGGCTATCTAATACCGCAAGTGCTCTAATTGCATCTTTAGAATCTCCGTCAGGGTTTTCTGGATTTTCACCAATGTACCAATCAAATGAATCTCCATTTTCATATGTGTCAATAATATATCTGCCTAATTTTTCATTTTCGTGCATTCCTTTTAAGTGGTTTTCAACAATAGTTGCTTCTAAAATCTTAGACTCAAACACTAAATCAAGATTCATACTTAAAACTGATTCCATACTAACATTAAATCCTGAAATGCCTTGATCACCTAAAACCTCTTTAGCACCAACAAAGAAATGATATACTTCACCTTCAGTAGTTTCAGTTGAGTAATAAACTATACCATCAGGAATAACAAGATTATTATCTAACATTCCGCCTGGTTGGTTTTCATTCACTAAAAACTGACGAAAAGCATTAGATAATGTTTTAGACATTGACACCTCTAAAATCTTAGCATTTTCAATTGTATGAATATTTGTCTCATCAACATTTTCTGTTGCAATAATCTTAACAGCTCTTAATGTATAATAAATCTCATCTTTTGTCCAGAAAGATTCATCTTCATCGCTTGTAATAAACGCATATCCAACTTTTTCTGTTGTTTGGTTTATTAGTGGTGATAAGTTATGTCTAATAATTAATGAACTTGAGAAGTTTAAAGCTATCTCTTCAATTTTCGCATCAGCAATAAGCGCGGGATCAAAATCCTCTTCAGTTAAACCAATTTCAAATATATTTCTAACTGAACGAAGCATCGCTCTAATTTCTGCATCATTATCTTTGAAACTATACTCTGCTGGAACTTCTATTACTACTTCTTGAATCTCTTCTGTGAGAAGACCTAATACGCCATCCATTCCTCCGCTTAAAATATTAGATTCAGAAATATATTCAGCAATCTTTAAAACATTTTCTTCTCTTAGTATATCTACGAAGTCTAATTCTTGACCTTCTTTAAATACGCCTTCTACAAATAGTAATTTTCCTAACAATGCTATGTTTGCTAATTCACCAGCAGTGAAGTTTTCTACTACTACTTCTCTAGGTAAAATATCTAAATATTTTTGTTCTAAATCTTTAGATACAGCATCGTAGACCATATTAGCGAACAATTCATCGTTTTTGTATAAGAATGAAAAATCAAATACTACTTCAAATAATTCTTCAATATGAACATCTTCTATCGCTACTACAAACTCTTCGTTAATATTTTCAAAATCTGATGTATTGTTGAAGCCCATATCTTTTGCTAAATCATAAATATTAACAATGTTTTTAAAGTCTAGTAAAAGTTCATCAATTGTTGGTCTAGTTAAATCATCAGGATCAAGTCCATTGTCTTCCATTGCCTGAATAGTTTCTGGCATATTAAGGATATAATTCACTACCACAGGAAGACCTAACCTAACTAATTGTAATTTTCCTAATTCTTCAAAAGCAGCATCTGCTTCTTCTTTCGTAATTACTAAGAAGTTATCAACTATTTCATCTTTATTTTCAGAATTAGCAAATATTATTACAACTTCAATTAATGTATCTATTTCTCTATTTATATCAACCGCTTTAAGTGCTGCCAAGTTAATATCATCTTCATAACCTTCAGTTAAATTTTCTTTTTCTAAAAAGTCATAACCATACTCTGCGCCTATATTTTTAAGAATGTTTAAAATTGTTATACCTTCAAGTTCAGTTTGAATTGCTCTTAAATCTTCTTCTGTAATTTTGAAAATATAGGACATATCAAATTCTAGACTATTATCATTAGCTTCTAAAGCAATTTCGGCAATATTAATAGCTTTAACAATGTCTTTTCTAAGTTGGATTTTTTGGCTTCCATCCTCTGTCTTAACATCAATTTTGAAAAACCCATCAAATAGTTTTTCATCCATTCCGCCAAGACCAAAAACATTACCAATAATCGAATTATCATAACCTTTAAACATCGCTAAGCTTTGCGCTACAGCATCTTCTTCATCAGAATCAGCTAATGTAAATATATCTGAAGCATTACCAGAAGGTATACCTCCACCTTCTTGAATTGTTTCATATAAAGGTGCCGCTTCTCTTGCTATTGATGCAAGACCCGCTGCTGGAATCGCAACTAAAAATAGCGCCATAAAGCCTTTAACCGCGCCAACTAATCCACCTAACAAACGATGTTTCTTTGGTTTTCTTCCATAATCAAGTGGATGATTGCTCTTTCTTGGTTTAATAATTAACCAAAGAATAAAGGGGAATAGTTTAAATATTGTTGCGTTTAAGACTAATAAAACTATTAACAACGCCAAACTAAGCGCTAATTTAACAACACCATAGACCACAGCCATTGTCTCAGAACCGGCAACAAATAAATCTGCTTGCTCTGGTAAAAGGTGTGCTAAAATATCCGGTAACATTATTCTAATTGTTGATGCTTCAACACCTGCATCCGGAACAGCTTGGGCTAAAAGAGAACCTAGGAAACCCCAATCTAACGCTGCTTCACTCAAAAACGGTATTAGTAAAACACCCACTACAAAGAATACAATTGAAAATCCTAAGTAGATAACTGATTTATACAAACCTTTTATTACTCCGCCTAAAAATCCTAGCAATATAGCTATGACTAATAAAAGGTTAAACGATAATAAAATTAAACCTGCTGATGGCATAAAATTTCACCCCTCTATTTTATGTATAATATAATTATACCTTATAAAATAAAAATATGAAAACAT
>Ga0172377_10008353_pt1 | contig 10619 bp, 8 predicted proteins | sample Pumphouse3metaG_FD_119749 | JGI IMG/M metagenome (GOLD analysis project Ga0172377, IMG submission 119749) | Leachate microbial communities from a municipal landfill in Southern Ontario, Canada - Pumphouse #3 metaG | ecosystem: Engineered > Solid waste > Landfill > Unclassified | place: Canada... | reverse complement strand
GTTTATTGCTAAAATTTCAAAAGGTAGAACTATTAGAGAATTTGTTTTAGCAGTAATGATTGTTCCATCTTTACTTTCTTTTTTATGGTTAAGTGTTTTTGGAGTTACTGCTTTTCATATAAATCAAATTACTCAAGGACAACTATTCAATGTAGTTCAAAGTGACGTTTCTGTTGCACTTTTTGAAATGATAAGACATTTAAATATTCCTTTATTTCAAGGATTCTTTAGAATTTTCTTATCTATATTTAGTACTATTTTAATAATTTCTTTCTTTGTTACATCAAGTGATTCTGGTTCTCTTGTTGTTGATCAAATTACATCAGGTGGAAAATTAGATTCTCCAGTTCCACAAAGAGTATTTTGGGCTGCTATGGAAGGATTAACTGCTATAATTTTACTTATGATTGGAGGAGAAAAAGCTCTAAAAGCTCTCCAAACAGCTGTTATAACAACTGGATTACCTTTTGCTATAATTTTACTTCTTGTTGCCTTTGTACTAATAGAAAGTTTAAGGCAAGCTTATAAAACGCAAGAATTTAAAAAAGCTACCACAAGATTTGAAACACTAATGGATAAATATATTGATATTGAAAATGATATTGATAAGAAGGCTTTAGAAGATCTTGGAGGCATTGTTGTAACTCACAAAAGAAAAATTAAAGATAAAATTAAAAAAAATAAAAAATAAACTTAAAAATTTTTTAATTTTATGGTATAATATCTCGTATTAAATTTTTAGAGATTAAAAATAGAATAATGTAATTAAAAATCAGGTGTTTTTTTTTTCACCTGATTTATTTTTTGTAAAAATAAAAAAGTTTAATTTTATTGGAGGTAATAAATGGAACGTATCAGCAAGGAAACCAAATTTATTTTTGTTACTGGAGGTGTTGTTTCTTCACTTGGAAAAGGAATTACAGCAGCTTCACTTGGAAGATTATTGAAAGAAAGAGGATATAAAGTTGTACTTCAAAAATTTGATCCTTATTTAAATGTCGACCCTGGAACTATGAATCCATATGAACATGGAGAAGTTTTTGTAACTGAAGATGGAGCTGAAACAGATTTAGATTTAGGTCATTATGAAAGATTTATTGATAGAAATCTTTCTAAAAGTAGTAATATAACTAGTGGAAAAATTTATCAATCAGTAATCACTAAAGAAAGAGAAGGACAATATCTTGGAAAAACTGTTCAAGTTATTCCTCATATTACAAACGAAATAAAATCTAAAATTATTGCAGTCACTAAAGAAATTGAAGCTGACATAGTTATAACTGAAATCGGTGGAACTGTTGGAGATATTGAATCTACTCCATTTTTAGAAGCAATAAGACAATTTAAATATGATATTGGAGAACATAATGCAATATATATACATGTAACTTTACTACCTTATTTAAAAGCTGCTAAGGAATTAAAATCAAAACCTTCTCAACACTCAGTAAAACTTCTTATGAGTTTAGGAATAAGACCAGACGTATTAGTTTGCAGAACAGAACATCCTATTAATAATAGTATTAAAGAAAAATTATCAATGTTTTGTAATATTGAAAAGGATGCTGTTATAGAAGCTGCTGATGCTGAAACTATTTATGAGCTTCCTTTAATTATGGAAAAAGAAGGATTAGCTAGAATAGTTTGTAAAAAATTAAATTTAGAAGAAAGATCTTTTGATTTAAGTAACTGGGAAAAAATTGTTTATAATATAAAAAATCCTAAGGAAATAATCAAAGTTGCTGTTGTTGGTAAATATGTTAAATTAAAAGATGCTTATTTAAGTGTTACTGAATCTATTGAACATGCTGCTTTTTCTCAAGGACTTAAAGCTGAAATAACTTATCTTCAATCTGAAGATTTGAATTTAGAAGAATTAAAGAATTTTGATGGTATTTTAGTTCCTGGTGGATTTGGAGATAGAGGAATTCTTGGAAAAATACAAGCTGTTAATTTTGCTAGAGTAAATAAGGTTCCTTTCCTTGGAATTTGTCTTGGAATGCAACTTGCTGTTATTGAATATGCTAGAAATATTTTAGGATATAAAGATGCTGATTCAACTGAATTTAATCCAAATACATCTTACCCTGTTATTGATATCTTAGAAAGTCAAAAAAGCATTGAAAACATGGGTGGAACTATGAGACTTGGAGCATATCCTTGTGTATTAAAAGAAAATAGTTTAGCTAAAGAATTATACGGAAAAATAGAAATTTCAGAAAGACATAGACATAGATATGAGTTTAACAATGATTTTAAAGAAGTAATAGAAAAATCTGGTTTGATAATATCTGGAACTTCCCCTAATGGTGTTTTAACTGAAATAGTTGAATTATCTAGAGAAGAACATCCTTTCTTTATAGCAGGACAATTCCATCCAGAATTTAAAACTAGACCAAATAATCCTCATCCTTTATTTTTAGGATTCATAAAAGCCATTTATAATAAAACAAATAATTTATAATTTGAATAATTTGAAATTATTATGTATACTATTAGCATAAACAATATTTTGGAGATAGGGCTCTCCAAACATTCGACTATTTGTTAAATGCTTGAAGCTAATATAAAACTCTATGAACATTCTCCAAATGTTTATAGAGTTTTTTTATTTTTTAAATTTCATACTACTCTAGGAGGATTACTATGGCTACTTTATACATGATACTTGGAATTTTAACATTCATTATTACATTTTATTTTATAATAACTGAAAAATACCCTAAATCATTGGTAACAATTATTGGAGCTTCTTTTATGATTGTTATAAATATTTTAGATGAAGAAACTGCTTTAGAAACAATTGGATATAATTTGGAAGTTTTAATTTTATTAATGGGAATGATGATGATAGTTGAAATTATGTCTGAAACTGGAATTTTTCAATGGATTGCAATCAAATTAGCCCAGGTATCAAAGGGAAACCCAATTAAAATCCTTATTTTTCTTTCTTTAGTTACTGCCTTTTTTTCAGCTCTTTTAGATAATGTTACAACTATTTTATTAATAGTTCCTATAACAATCTTCTTAGCTAAAAAATTGCATTTAGATCCTAAACCATTTATACTAGTGCAAATATTTATGTCAAATATTGGAGGAACTGCTACTATGATTGGAGACCCACCTAATTTGATTATTGCTTCCCTTTCAGATAAAAATTTTAATGATTTTATTATAAATCTAGCACCTATTATACTTATAAATATTTTTGTTCTTTTAGTATCAGTTAGCTTTTTTTTAAGAAAAAGATTGATTGTTTCAAGGGAATTAAGAGCTAGTATTATGGAGCTTGATACATCTAGAATTATTACAGATAAAATTTTACTTTTAAAATCTGTTACTATATTTATTTTAGTTATTCTTGGATTTTTAACTAATTCATTTTCTCAAATAGGACTTGCAATAATTGCAATTTTAGGTTCAACAATACTTGTACTCATTTCAAAGAAAAAGCCAGAGGAAGTATTTAGTAAAATAGAATGGGATACATTATTCTTCTTTGGAGCTTTATTTGTTTTAGTTCAAGGATTAGAAGAACTTGGAATAATTGAATATATTGGTTCTTATGTTGTAGACTTTACAAAGGGAGATTTAAAATTAACCTCTTCTCTGCTTATAATAATATCTGGAATTCTTTCACCAATAGTTGGTTCCATTCCATTAAGTCTTTCTTTTGGGAAACTAGTCTCATCAATTATTCCAAATTATTCTGGAAATACTGAATCATTGTGGTGGGCGCTTTCCCTTGGATGCTGTTTAGGAGGAAATATGACTATCGTTGGAGCTGCAGCTAATATGGTTGGAACTTCTGTTTCTAAAAAAGTTGGTATTGAAATAACTTTTAAAGAATTTTTCAAATGGGGACTTTTTATTGTTCTTCAATCAATTTTTTTAAGCTTGATTTATATTTATTTAAGATATTAATTATAATTTTATCATCCCCTTGACTTTTAAAAAATACTTTGGTACAATTATTACATAATTGAAATTATTACATTTATATAAAGTTAAGGGAGGATTTATTATGGAATTAAAAGGAAGTCAAACTGAAAAAAATTTAATGGAAGCTTTTGCTGGAGAATCTCAAGCTAGAAACAAGTATACTTACTACGCTTCTAAAGCTAAAAAAGAAGGATACGTACAAATAGGAAATATTTTTGAAAAAACTGCTGCAAATGAAAAAGAACATGCTGAACTTTGGTTCAAACTTCTTCATGGAGGTTCTGTTCCTTGTACTGTTGAAAATCTTAAAGATGCTGCTGATGGAGAACATTACGAATGGACTGATATGTACCATAATTTTGCTATTACAGCTAGAGAAGAAGGTTTTCAAGAAATTGCTAGAGTTTTAGAAGGAGTTGCTAAAGTAGAAAAAGAACACGAAAAAAGATATAGAAAACTTCTTCAAAATGTGATAGATGATTCTGTTTTTTCTAAGAAAGTTGCTGTTGTTTGGGAATGTGGTAACTGTGGATATCTTCACGTTGGAGAAAGTGCACCTAATGTTTGTCCTGTTTGTGATCATCCTAAGGCTTACTTTGAACTTAGAAAAGAAAATTATTAATAAATATTATAACAATAGTAAAGGGCTGCGTATGCAGCTCTTTTTATTTTACTTTCATTCTTATTTTTTTGCTTAAAATATCAATGGTTCCTATCATTAAACCTATAGTAACTACAATAAGCCCAACATTTTCCCAGTTTCTCCAAATAATATTCATATTTAAAAGTGTTCCAATTCCTCCTGCACCAATTATTCCTAATATAGTTGAATTTCTTATATTTGATTCTAACCTATAAAGTAAAATTCCTATAAAAGATGGATAAGTTTCTTTGTATAATCCAGAAACATAGATTCCTATTTTTTTAGCTCCTGTTGATCTTATACTATCTTCAACATTTTTATTGACATTTTCAATTATTTCACTATACATTTTAGTTAATGTTCCTGAAGTATATACAGTTAAAGCTAAGGCTCCCGCAAGTTTTCCAGGGCCTATTCCTCTAAAAAATATTATTGCAATTATCATTGGAGGGATTGTTCTCATAATGTTTATTAATCCTTTAAATAATACAGAGACATACTTACTTGGAGAACTATTATAAGCTGTAAAATAGCTTATAATAAATCCTATAATTCCTGAAAAAAAAGTTGCAAATAAAGCAATTAATAAACTATCCCAAACTCCACTTATAATTTTAGGAAAATAACTTAAATTTAAATGAAACATTCTTATTAAAATTACTTTTCCTTGTAAAATTCCCTTTAAAAATCTTTCACCACTAATATTAAAATAATTTTTCAAAATAAATATCATAAAACCTATAAAAAATAATATTAAGATTTTTTTTAAGAATTTATATATCCTGAAATTACAACAAGTATTTATTTTAAATTTTACTATCTTTTTTTCACTTCTTATAAATAAACTTAAAAAATCAATACTTAAAATCAATAAAAATAAAATTAATATAATAGTTGCTAAATTATCGTATCTTAAATGATTTAAATCTCTCCACATTATCTGTCCTATTCCACCAGCTCCTACAAATCCCAATATAGTTGCACTTCTTATATTACTTTCTAATACTATAAAAAAAGTAGAGACTATATGTTTTCTTAATTCTGGCATAACTGAATATTTCATCATTTGAATTTTAGAAGCACCTATAGCTAAGGTTGAATTTAATATGTTTTCTCCTATTTCTTCCACTCTCTCTCTTAGTAATTTCTGAGATATTAAGAAAGCTATTATCATCAAGGCTATGGTTCCTGAGAACTTTCCAATACTAAAAACACTAACTAATATAGCTGCCCATATTAAACTAGGTATTGTTCTTAATATAGCAAAAATTCTGTTAAGTACACTGGAGACTACTTTTGAAAAACATACATTTTCTGAAGTTAAAAATATAAAAGGTATTGATAGGATAATACCTAAAAAAGAACCTATTACACTCATTTGTATAGTATCAAAAAGAGCTTCCCATACAACATCACTATAAGAAAAATTTGGTTTTAATATCCTTTTTAATAAATCTAACATATCTGGAAGACCATTTATAAAAATAAAAATATCAAAATTTATAAAGTAAACTAAAAATATAACAATACCCAAAATATAAGAATAAAATTTTAATTTTTTTCTTCTGTTTTTATGTATATATTCTTCTAAGGATATCATCTGTTAATTCACTTCCTTTCCCATCAAATATAATTCTTCCTTCTTTTAAAGCTACTATTCTTTTAGCATATTTTTTAGCTAAACTTACATCATGTAAATTTATGATTATTGAAATTTTATATTTTTCATTAATAATCTTAAAATATTTCATTATACTTTCTGAGGTTGCAATATCTAAACTTGCAACTGGCTCGTCAGCTAAAATTAATTTAGGATTTTGCATAATAACTTTAGCAATTGATACCCTTTGTTTTTGACCACCACTAAGTTCATCAGCCCTAACAAAGGCTTTTTCTTCTAAAGATACTCTTTTTAAAACGTCCATTGCATCTTTATATTCCTCTTTTTTAAAAATTCCAAATAATGACTCAAAGGAAGATTTATAACCAAGCCTTCCTATTAATACATTTTCTATTACACTTAATCTATCAATTAAATTATAATCTTGAAATATAAATCCTATTTCTCTTCTTAATTTTTTTAATTCTTTTGAATTTGATAAAGTTATATCGTCTTTTCCAATAAATATATGTCCTTTTTTTGGTTTTACTAATAAATTTATTGATTTAATTAAAGAAGATTTACCACTTCCTGAAGATCCTATAATAGCAACAAATTCTCCATCATCAACTTTTAAACTCAAATTTTCTATTGCCTCAAATTTTTCATAGACAACTTTCAAATTTTTAATTTTTAACATAAATTTCTCCTATTTTTCAAGATTTATATCCATCAATTTTGCTGTTGTTCTTATACTATCAAAATCAGAATCAGTTGCTTCTTCAAAACCATAGATACTAAATAATTTCGATGTTATTTCTTTTGATTTTTCACTGTTTAATCCCTTAAGTAAGCCTCTTTTTATCTCTTCTTTGGTTTTTTCATCCATATCTCCACGAACTGTAACACTTATATATGGAATTTTTTCAGAATACCCAAATATTCTTGTATCGTCTAATACATTTTTAAACTCTTTTTTATACTTATTTCTAGCCCCTTCAAAAACTGCTATTAAATCCACATCGCCATTTAAAAGAAGTTGAATTGATTTATCATGTCCTCCACTGTATATAACCTTTATATCCTTATCTATATCTATGCCATTTTTCTTTAAATAAGCACCTGGATATAAATATCCTGAAGATGAAGATGGATCCACAAAAGCTACTTTTTTACCTTTCAAATCATTTAAAGAAAAAATATTACTATCTTTTCTAACTATAAATTCCGAACGATAAAAAGATGCACCATGTTTATTTAAAGCTTTCAATATAACCTGAGCTCCACTCTCTTTATTTGCAAGAACATAGGCAAAAGGAGGAATAATTCCAAAATCAACCTTGGAAGATCCCATAGCTTCAATAACCCCAACATAATTAGTAGCTGTAAATACCTCTACTTTTTTCCCAATAGCTTTCGACAAAACTTCTGAAAGTGGTTTTACTGAATCAACTAATTTATCCCCATCAATTAATGGAACAAATCCCATAATTAATGTATTCTTATCTTTTTTTTGACCGCATCCTGTAAGTGTTACTAATATTGTCAAAAGAACTACCACCATACTTATAACTTTTTTCTTCATAATACCCCCTCTTAATATCTATGTATATTATACTTATATCTTTTGTAAAGAGTATAACATGATAAAATATAGGTGTACACCATTACAAATAAAATTGTACTAATACACTTATAAAAAAGGCAAAGATTTTAAGCTTTGCCTTTTTTATTCTATGCTTTTTCTGAGATAAATTTAAATGCTTTTTTTGATGCTTTTAAATAATTAGAAATATCCTCATCTGAGTGAGCTAAAGAAATAAAATTAGCTTCAAACTGTGAAGGAGGAAGAACTATTCCCTCTTCTAACATAATATTGAAATATTTTGCATAATTACTTATATTTGAAGTTAATGCATCATCTAAATTTTCAACTGATTTCTTATTTGTAAAGAAAATAGTAAATAAAGAACCTATATTATTTACGCAAGCTGAAATTTTATATTCTTTTATTAATTTTCTTATTTCATCAGCTATATAATTAGTTTTAATTTCTAACTCTTTATAGATTATACTTTTATTTTTATATAAATAATTTATTGTTTCAAACCCAGCTCTAACAGATATTGGGTTTCCAGATAATGTTCCTGCATGATAAACTCTTCCAATTGGTGCTATTAAATCCATTATTTCTTTTTTGCCCCCAAAAGCTCCCACAGGGTATCCTCCACCTATTATTTTTCCTATAGTAGTAATATCAGGAATAACCCCATAATATTCTTGAGCTCCTCCTAATGAAATCCTAAACCCAGTAATAACTTCATCAAATATTAAAACTGTATTTGTTTCTGTACATATTTTTCTTATGGATTTCAAAAAATTTATATCAGTTTTTATTACTCCCATATTAGCTGGAATTACTTCCATAATAAGACATGCTACCTCTTTTGTTTTTAATACTTTTTCTAAACTTTTAATATCTCCAAATTGAATTGTTAATGTATCCTTTAAAACTCCATCTGTAATACCATTACTGTCTTGATATCCTTCTGTTAAAAGTCCTGAACCAGATTTAACAAGTAGTGCATCTGAGTGCCCGTGATAGCATCCTTGAAACTTTAATATTTTATTTCTATTAGTGTAAGCTCTTGCAAGTCTAACTGCTGACATAGTTGCTTCAGTTCCTGAGGTAGTCAATCTAACCTTTTCAATAGAAGGACAACATTTAACTATTAATTCTGCTAGTTCTACTTCTAATTTTGTTGGCAGTCCATAGGAACTTCCATTTTCTATTGCTTCTCTAACCCCTTCTATTACATTTTTAAAGTTATGTCCAAGTATCATAGGACCCCAAGAACATATAAAATCAATATATTCATTATTATCTTCATCCCATAATTTACTTCCTAAAGCTTTTTTTATAAAAATAGGAGCTTCTCTTTTCACTGATTGAAAAGCCCTAACAGGACTATTAACTCCTCCAGGTATATATTTTTTTGCTTCTTTAAATATTTTATTTGAATTACTATTGTCCACTAATCTCCCCCTTTAAAATCTTAAAGTAAAATTTCATTATTTTTTACCCATGTTGCAATATCTTTGGCATGATAAGTTATTATTATGTCCACTCCTGCTCTTTTCATTCCATACATTGTTTCCATTACTATTCCTTTTTCATTTATCCAGCCATTTATAGCTGCTGCTTTTACCATAGAATATTCTGCACTTACATTATAGGCTACAATTGGTAAATGAATATCTGAAATAGATTTAACTACATCTAAATAGGCTAAAGCTGGCTTAACCATAATAAAATCAGCTCCCTCTTCAATATCTGATTCAACTTCCCTATAAAAATCTTTAGAATTTCTAAAATCCATTTGATAAGTTCTTCTATCACCAAAACTAGGTGCTGAATCTGCTGCATCTCTAAATGGTCCATAAAAACTAGAAGCATATTTAATGCTATACGCCATAATAGGTATATTAACAAATCCATTTTCGTCTAGTTTATTTCTTATTGCTAAAACTCTTCCATCCATCATATCTGAAGGAGCAACTATATCAGCTCCAGCTTTCACATGGGATAAGGCTATTTCAGATATATATTCTATAGTTTTATCATTATCAACATCTTTTCCACATAGTATTCCACAATGCCCATGTGATGTATATTCACACATACAAACATCTGTTACAACTATGAAATCTGGAAAACATTTTTTTATAAGTTTAATTCCTTGTTGAACTATCCCATTTTCAGCATAAGCTTGACTTCCTTTTTCATCTTTAATCTTTGGAATCCCAAAAATAAGTAAAGATTTAATTCCCAATTCATTTAATTCCTTTAACTCCTCAGGTAATTTATCTAGTGAAAATCTATATTGACCTGGCATAGACTTAATTTCTTCTTTTATATTATCCCCTTCTTCTATAAAAATAGGATAAATTAACTCATCTAAATTAATTGTTACATTTTTCACCATTTCTCTTAATCTTTTATTTCCTCTTAACCTTCTAGTTCTAGTAAACATTTGTTTTCCCCCTTAGTATAAAAACTATACCATTTTTTAAAATTATTAATTTGATTTTCTATTAAATATTCATAAGTTTTCATAATACTATCTCTTTTCTTTATATTGTTATTATATATATCCCAAACCTCATCAATATTTATTAATGTTACATTTTTTATTTCTCCAATTTCAAAGTCTATATCCCTTGGAACAGCTAAATCCAAAAATAGATATTCCTTATTATTATATAGATACTCTTGAATATTTTCTTTTTTTAGAACTAGATGAGGAGCAGAGGTAACACTTATAACAATGTCAGCTTTAGCAACTTCTTCATCTTTATCTTCAAAATCTATAACATTAACATTAAATATATTTTTTATTTCTAGAGCTTTATGTTTTGTTCTATTTGTTATTG
>Ga0172377_10008352_pt1 | contig 10619 bp, 9 predicted proteins | sample Pumphouse3metaG_FD_119749 | JGI IMG/M metagenome (GOLD analysis project Ga0172377, IMG submission 119749) | Leachate microbial communities from a municipal landfill in Southern Ontario, Canada - Pumphouse #3 metaG | ecosystem: Engineered > Solid waste > Landfill > Unclassified | place: Canada... | reverse complement strand
TGTTGTATTATTATCTGTGACGCAAGTCGAGAATTCGTTCGTTATATCTTCTAATTGATTTCCATAATAACATTTAATACAAGGTCCAGCCATTAGATTTAGTTGGTAGGGACCTTGTTTGATAATAGGATAACCTATTAAAAGGGGGGCATCAAAGGAATGATATTTGAGATTTACGATAAGATTTGTACGAGGATTCTCCGTAGAAATAGCTCTTTCACTATAGAAGCCTTTAATATTAGATTCAGTTTGATTCCACGTAAGATTGGGCTTTATGAAAAAATGTTCAAAATTAAAACGAGCAAAAACAGAAATAATTTTATTTATTTTGTATTCAGTTTCTTTATTTTCTACAGGGTTGCCGTCTATCGTAAAAGAATGAATCGAAGGCAACGCTGAATTGAGTCCAATTTTGACACCAAAATTTACTTTTTTAGCAGAATTATAAGTGGGATAATTATATAATTCTGCTATTGAAGTTTGAGTTATAAAAAAGAAAAGAAGACCTAAACAAAAAGGTTTCATAGTTGTTATTTTTTCTTTTTTTGGATTGACCATCCGAATTTTCCGAATTGATCACCAAGACCATAATATTTACCATGTGAATAAGCTAACAATCCGGCTCTTTGCATATCAAAGGCACCTGTTGTGGTGTCAATATATTGATCATCTGCTTTAATGTTTACCACTTCGCTGATAAACATATCGTGACTCCCTAGTTTGATTATTTCTCGTACTCTACATTCAATGCAAAGGGGTGATTCTTCAATAATAGGGGCCGAAACAATAGACGCTTTTCCAGGCGTAAGTTTCATTTCCTTAAATTTATTATGATCTCTCCCTGAGTTTACGCCACACCAATCAGTAGCATAAGCAAGATCTTCTGTTGTGAGGTTAATCACAAATTCCATATTTTGCTTGATCAAGTTGTATGAATGACGTCTAGGTTGTACGGATATATAGCACATGGGTGGATTGGTGCAGATGGTTCCCACCCAGGCTATAGTAATGATATTGTAATTGTCAGGAGAATTGCCACAAGTGACCATTACAGAAGGCAATGGATAAATCAGTGTTCCTGGTTTCCAGTTTTGTTTCATTTAATTATGATTTCGTCTTTTTCAATAATGCGTCCGCAATAATGGCATTTAATAACCCCTCTTGTTTTATCTACTACATGAAAAGAGGTAGCCATGGGCTCGTTATTGGTGATACATTTCGGATTATTACATTTTACAAGCCCTTTTATTTCATTGGGAAGTGTAACGGGTTTCTTCTCTACAACTTCATAATCTCGTATAACATTCAAAATGGCTTTAGGGGCTACTAATGCAATACGGCTTATTTCATCATCTTCAAAAAACTTATCCGCAATTTTAATCATGCCTTTACGTCCCATTTTTTTGCTACGTAGATTATAACCAATGGTAATTAAGTTATTGAGCTTCGATAAACCAAGTAAATCTGCTACTTTGAATAATTGATCAGCAGGTATATGGTCAATTGCTGTTCCGTTTTCTAAGGCGGCTACTTGTAATTCTTTTGTTTTAGACATTTACTTAAAGATATTTGATGATTTAAAGAGTATCTATACCTAACACTTTACATATAATCGCTTGGCGGGCAAATAATCCGTTTCCAGCTTGCTGAAAGTAATAAGCTTTTGGATTATTATCTACATCTTGTGCGATTTCGTTGATGCGAGGTAAGGGATGTAAAATGCGTAGATTATCTTTGCTGTGCGCTAGCATCTCATTTTTAAGAATATAAACATTTTTTACTCGTTCATATTCTTCTAAGTCCGTAAAGCGTTCGCGTTGCACTCTCGTCATATAAAGAATATCTGTTTGATTTATGATATCAGTTGTGAAATCAGTATGTTCTGTGTATGATAGCTGATGATCATTACAAAAATCCTTTTGAGCTTCAGGCATTTTTAATTCTTCGGGAGCTATAAAATGGAAGGTTGGGTTGAAGTGTGACATTCCTACGAGTAAGGAATGAACGGTACGACCGTATTTAAGATCTCCGACCATTGTAATGACAAGATTCTTCAGAGTCCCTTGCGTTTTACGTATCGAATAAAGATCAAGCATTGTCTGAGAAGGATGTTGATTAGCACCGTCTCCTGCATTTATGATAGGTACATTGGTAACCTCGGAAGCATAGAGAGCAGCCCCTTCGAGGTGGTGTCTCATTACAATTAAATCGGCATAATTACTGACCATTTTAATTGTATCTTTTAGGGTTTCTCCTTTTGATGAACTACTAGTAGAGGCGTCTTGAAATCCAATGATGCGACCCCCTAATCGATTGACAGCTGTTTCGAAACTTAAACGGGTTCGAGTAGACGGTTCAAAGAATAAGGTTGCAACCACTTTGCCTTCTAATATTTTTCGATTAGGATGAGCCTCAAATTTAGCGGCATTATCAAGCAAATGAATGATTTCTTCCTTCGAACATTGGTCGATGGAAACGAAACTTTTATTTTTCATATTTACACTAATATACGTTTATACAAAGGTATAAAAAAAAGTTGAAAATTAATTATAGTTGAATAATATCTTCTTCGAAGTGGGTGAGTTTTTCTACTCCAGTAGGAGTGACCAAAAAACTATTTTCAATGCCCACGGCACCAACTCCAGGTATAACAAATTTAGGTTCAAGTGCGAAGACCATATTTGTTTTAAGTTTTTCGTGAGAACGAGGTGTCAATATCGGTAATTCGTTTATTTGAATTCCAATACCATGCCCTACAAATTTTGCTTGTTGATGATGTCCCATAAAACAATTACCTAAGCCTTCTTTCGTAGCAATTTCTAGCGATAGGTTATAAAGGTCAGCGCAGGCTGTACCAGGTTTAGCGATATGCATTATTTGTTGTTCAATGTCTCTTGATACTTGATGTGCATGATACGCTTCATTACTTATTTTACCTACCGCATAGACTCGGGTCATATCAGTGGTGTAAGGCGTGTAATTACCTGCCATATCTACCATAATCGTATTTCCTTCACGTATAGGCGTTCCGTTGGCTCCTATGGGCATAGCTGCGCTAATCCCTTTTCCTCCTAAAGCAAAGTCATAAGGAGAAGGTTCAAGGGCATTGTCCCCGACTAAGATACTCCCCATAAAGATTTCCATATTCATGCCAAAAGTATGAAAAATGCCATAGGATCCGTTTTTACGCATTTGTAATTCAATCTCAGCTTGTAATTCAATATCAGTCATTCCAGGTTTATAGCATTCCGGAATATGATGATACGTTTCGGCATGTTTTAGAGCTGAGTAACGAAGTTGTTCTATCTCATAAGGACGTTTAATCTCACGCAGTTTGTGTATTGTTAATGTAGCATTTTCAACTTCTTCGGGTTGTAAGGCATTAAAAATACGCATGTACATATTATAACTTAATTCATCTGCTTCTAAAAGCAATTTCTTAGGCATTTCAATGTTATTTACGCTAAAGAGTTCTGCCAGTTGTTCGGGTTTATGTAGGAAGACTACGTTATTCCCTTTAAAGGACTGAGGACGTTTGACGAAAAACCAAGGATCACCTTCGATAGGAAGGTAAAAATAACCGTTAAAAACACGCCCGGTCATATAATAAAGATTGACATCAATAGTAAGTAAACAGCCATTAGTACCTTGTTTTTTCATAGCCGCTTGCATGCTTTCCCAGCGTCCTTTTAAATCGGGAGATAAAGAAGGTTGTATCATATTATTTTGTTGTCTTTTTAATTAAATAAAAGTTTGTAATCTCTTTTTGCAGCAGGTTGAGTCCATTGTTCAGGTACTAATTTCCATAGGCCTAAAGGTTGTGGATTCAAGTTTGGATGACTTTTAATATAATCTATCATAGAATGACGCAAATCTTTTTTAGAAGTACTCAAAATACGATCATGAAGTTGATTTAAAGGAATACCAGCGCCTTCAGTTAATAAGCCTCCTCCTCCGTTACCCCGGTAGGAATTTACGGCTACTTTATAGGTGTGGTTTAAGTCAAAAGGGGTGCCATCTGCCATACTAATAATTTTTATTTTTTGCCCAATGGGTTTTGTCGCATCAACTTCATAACGTATGCCCGCTGCTGAATCAAAATTAAAATACAAACCAGCTAATAGATACGTATTATTTTCTGTATCCTTTTTTATTTTAAGTACATGATCGTCAGCTGAATGCATCTCATTTATCCATTTACCATAGGACATCTCTAGTGCATCTTTGATTTCTTGTCCTGTCAGAAGCATGGTATAAAGAAGATTCTCGTATTTATAAAGTTTGAACATATCATCTCTTTTAATCACTCCTTTATGCATTACAAAATTGTAAAACAAGGGAGCCACAAAAGAAATATCAGCGCCAGTTTCTTCTAATTGAATCGTATGTATCAAGTCTATAAAGGCGGAAGGTCCAAAATAAGCCTTTTTGGTATCAAGAGTCTTTCCGATAGACCCGATGGATTGAGATAGATAATTTTTTAGCTCATTAAATTGAGGGGTGAAATGTTTTACAAAAGAAGTATCGAGTTGGGTATATTGAATATCTTCTAGGTGGCAAGTAATGTTTTTGTGCGTAACTTTTCCATTCTTTACTGTAAAAGTAATATTTGCTACTCCAACGAAATTCCCATTATATTCTGGATTGACGATCCAAATAGGTTTGCCTTTGGGATTTTTCACTTGAAAGCAAGCTTTTGTATGATCATGACCAATCATAACTAAATCGAATCCTTCGATTTTTTCGGCTATGGTAACGGAAGCATTCTCGTTAAAAATACCACTTTCTAGGCGAGGTTTTTTGCCTGAATGAAATAAACCAATGATAAGATCAGGCTTTTCTTTTTCCTTGAGTATAGGAATCCATCGCTTAGCAGTCTGAAGCATATCGACAAATTGTAACCCTGTCCATTGTTTGTTACTTACCCACGCTGGTATAGCGGGTGTAACCATACCTAATATAGCTATTTTTATACCTTTTCTAGTCACTATTTTATAAGGAGGAAGATATGGTTTTCCATCTGATACACGAATGATATTGGCTCCTAAAATAGGGAAATTACATTCTTTAACCCATTTATCATAGACTGCATGGCCTGTTTCTATATCATGATTGCCCATATTTCCTATGTCATAATGTAAATAATTAAAAGTGGCGGCGGCTATATTCGTCGATTTCGTATTTACATAATTCGAATAATAAACAGCTGGTTGACCTTGTAAAATATCCCCATTGTCGATTAAAATAAAGTTTTCACCATATTGCTGACGTTCTTGGTTTACAAAGGTCGATAGGCGTGCAAGTCCTCCTTTATTTATTGTAGCGTTGATGCTATTGTAGGGGAAGATATTACCATGAATATCAGAAGTTTGGGCTATCTCAAGTTTAATTTCCTTTTCTTGCGAAAGCAAAGTACACATTGACAAGAGCGTTAAAACAACACTTAGAAAGGTCTTTTGGAGCATATCTGATTTTTTTATCTTTTATAAGACTGCAAAGATATATAATTTAGCAAATATAGTATATTAAATTATATAAACAGGGATTAGAGAACATGATATCTTTGTTTTTAGTGTACTTTTGTAATTTGAACGAAGCATTTATAAAGAGATAAGATGATAAATTTTAAGAATAAGAGTTCATTGATGGCTCATGCTTATATTTTTTTGGCTACCTTCATAATAGCGGGTGGAGTAGTGGCTTGTAAGGAGATTGCTAGTCTAATGCATCCTTTACCACTTACTTTGTTACGTTTCCTTTTAGCTGCATTTTCTTTGCTTCCTATTATTTTATGTAAGGCTTCTCGTCGTCAGCAACTTCGTCGTGCTATGCCCAGAAGCTTAGTGATAAGTTTCTTTTATAGTATGTTCTTTGTCTTTATGTTTATGGCATTACGGACCACTACGATGTTACATGTCGGGAGTATTAGTACGCTAGCTCCTTTATTTACGGCTTTTTTTAGCTGGATTATCTTTGGTACGTCAATTGGTTGGAAGAAGTTTAGTGTTTATCTTCTTGCTATGTTTGCAACGCTTATTGTGGTTTTTGACGGGAGTTTAAAGACGTTGTTGCATTTTAGTGTAAATGAAGGCGATTTGTTCTTCTTTATGGGTACCGTTTTAATTTCCATGTATTATATTGTATTGAAAGTCTTAAATGGAGGTATAGAAACTATTGTTTTAGCTTTTTGTACTGTAATTGGAGGTTCTATATGGATTAGTTTGGGAATGCTTATTATGCATGTTCCTTTTGTCTTTACTGGATTGAATAGTACTTCAGCAATTGCCAGTTTGCTTTATTTAGCTATTGCCTCTACAAGTCTTACCGCTTATTTAATGCAAAAAGGGAGTGTTATTATTTCACCAAATAGTACAAGTGCTTATCAGTATTTGTCACCTGTCTTAGTTTCTATGTTGGGTGTACTGATTTTAGGGGTAATGCCAAGTTTAACCGGTTGGATAGGATCTATCCTTTCGGTGACAGCTACGATATTATTGCTTAGAATGAGTCGTGAGAACAACGAAATTGTTGAAAAATAGAAAATTAAGGGTTAAAAGTTTGGTTGAAAGTTTAAAAGGCTTACCTTTGCGAGCGCTAATGCTAAATAGCTTAATTAAAAAATTATTATTCAAACATGGCAACAAAAATTAGATTGCAAAGACGCGGTCGTAAAGGGTACGCCTTTTATCAGATTGTAGTCGCAGACAGCAGGGCTCCACGAGATGGAAAATTTATTGAAAGATTAGGTTCATATAATCCGAACACTGATCCTGCTACAATAGATTTGAATTTCGAAAAAGCGTTACATTGGTTAATGGTAGGTGCACAACCTACAGATACAGCACGCAACATCCTTTCACGTGAAGGTGTATGCATGATGAAACATTTGAAGAATGGCGTAAAGAAAGGCGCCTTTGACGAAGCTGCTTGTGAAGCTAAATTCGAAGCTTGGAAAACAGCAAATAATGAAAGAATTCAAGCTTTAGTTGAGAAGAAAAACAATGCAAAGAATGCAACGTTAGCTTCTCGTCTAGAAGCAGAGAAAGCTGCAAACCAAGCTAAAGCAGATGTTGTAGCAAAGAAGAAAGCTGAAATTGCTGCTGCGAAGGCAGAAAAAGAAGCTGCTGCTGCTGCTGCGAAGGCTGAAGCTAAAGAAGCTAGAGAAGCTGCAAAGGCTCAAGCTGAGGCTCCTGCTGAAGCACCTTCTGAAGAGGCATAAAGACTTTACTTCAAAAGAAATAAAAGAGGTTGTATCTTCATTGATACAGCTTCTTTTTGTATTTATATATTCTTGGTTTTTATTGATTAACCATGAATTTATAAAAACGTTCTATCGCAGTCAACAATATTCTGTATAGGGTTGTTCTCTTGTATTAAAAGTTGAAAGAAAGAGCTTTTGTTTCAACGTCTTATAGTTTATGAAAAAATGAATTCTAAAGCTATATTTTATGCTAGGGTGGTATGGTTGATATTTGGTTGTTTTGATTATCTTTGTGTCTTATTTGTTAGATTGTAATCGTATATGTCAAGAATAAATTATTATCAAGAACGTCTTGTACGTGCTGAGCAAGTACTGAAAAGACAAAACAAAAGTTCGAAGTGGTTGTTTGGAGTTAAATTAATTTCCTTCCTATTCTTTCTCTATTTGTTATATCTTATGGCTACACAAGGGGGCGCTTTTTATCTTATTGCTACTGTAGTAATAGCGTTGCTCTATGGTTTTAGTTATTGGTATGATTGGAAGTTGCAACAAAATAAAATTTTGTTGATGAATTTAATAGAGACACTTCAGCATGAATTGGCCTATTTAGCAGGTGATTTTAAGGCTTTTGATAAGGGTTCTGATTTTGTTGATCCTTCGCATGCTTATAGCTACGATTTAGATTTGTTTGGAGAAAATTCTTTTTTTCATCGCATAAATCGTACACATACGCCTTTTGGACGAAAGACGTTGGTGCATTGGTTAATGAACTTACCACAAACAAAGGACGCTTTTGCCAAAATAAAAAAGAGACAAGAAAGTGTAACCGAATTAAAGGAGAAATCTGACTGGCGAGTTGATTTTCAATCGCTTAGAATAGCTGATTCCAATCGAATGGAAAAGCTTTTCCTTTTGTTTAATGAAAAAGATGAAAGCGTTGCTTCTAAATTGAAAGTTGTGGGAATAATTAGTTCTGTCACGCTATTTGCCCTATCCGTTGTTTTAGCTTACCTAGGCAAGATTTCTTCTACCTTACCCGTTTTTATCTTTTTTGTACAGTTTATGCTTTCAACATTAGTTTCTCGAAAGGTGATGAAGATGACAAAAGAAGTCGGTCTGGCTCATAAGGAACTAGGAGACTATTTAGCAATGGTAAAACATATTCAATCGATTAAGACAACAAGTCGTCTTAATCGCTCTTTGTGGAATAAACTTTTAAAAGGGGAAAACAATATGCTTCGGGCATTTAAAAGTTTGTCTAGATTGAGTGATAATATCGATCAACGAGGGAATATATTAATGCTTGTTTTACTTAATGGTACAATCTATTCGGATGTAATTTTGCTGTCCCAGTTTAAAAAATGGAAAAGGAGGTATGCTAGTCATTTGGAAGAATGGATGCAAACTATTGGTGAAATAGATGCTCTTTGTACAATGGCCACTTATGCCTTTAATACACCGCAGGCTAATTTTGCAACCCTGGTTGATGGCGATGCGTTTGTTTATGAAGCTAAAGGGGTCTATCATCCTTTTTTGAAAGAAGGAGAATGTGTGGCCAATGATTTTTCAATGGAAAAGGCTGATTTCCATATCATAACGGGAGCAAATATGGCAGGTAAGAGTACGTTTTTGCGTACATTGGGGATTAATTATGTCATGGCTATGACAGGCTTTCCCGTTTGTGCTACCTGTTATAAAGTTTCTTGTTTTAATCTGTTTACAAGTATGCGAACAGCTGATGATTTGTCGGCTAATATTTCATATTTTAATGCTGAATTACGTCGTTTAAAAGCGTTACTACACAGTTGTCAAAAATATCCATATACCTTTGTAATCTTGGATGAAATATTAAAAGGAACTAATTCTAGAGATAAACTGACTGGTTCAAGGTTGTTTTTGCGAAAATTGGCCGAAATGAATGTCTCGGGAGTAGTTGCTACACATGATTTACTATTATCTGAGATGGCTGTACAGGAAAACAAGCGTTTCAAGAATTATTGTTTTGAGATTGAAATAGGAGAAAATATTAAATATGATTATAAAATAAAACCTGGAGTGGCGGTAAATATGAATGCCACTTATTTGTTGAAACAGTTGTTAAAATAAGAGTAGAGAGAAAAAAAAGACACTTTTGGCAAATTTTTTGATGGATAGGTAATGATTGTTGAATGAAAGCATAAATAGTATGTAGGTACAAGGTATGCTTTACTGTATTGATTTATAGACAGATAATAAAAAATAAAAAAAATATGAGTAAGACAAATTTGGATGAAACAGCCAATAAAACTGAAGAAGAAAAAGTAGATAAAAAGACAAATCTACAGGAAGAAACTGCGGAAAAGACAGAAAAGGAAGACTTAACTGACAACAAGGCAGAAGAAGAACCTGTATGTGAAGAAGAAAATAAAGAAGAAACAGCGTCTTTAGCTGATGATCCTGAAAAGAAAATAGCAGATTTACAAGCAGAATTGGAAGAAGCAAAAAAGTCACATCTTTATCTACAAGCAGAATTCGATAATTATCGTAAACGAACCCTTATGGAAAAGGCTAATTTAATTAAGATGGGTGGTGAATCTGTCTTAGTTAATCTTTTGCCAATTGTAGATGATTTTGAACGTGCATTAGAGAATATAGATAAGGCTGTTGATGTAAAGGCTGTAACAGAAGGAGTGGATTTGATCTATAATAAATTTATGAAGTATTTGAAGCAGCAAGGCGTAAAACCTATCGAGACAAAAGGAAAAGAGTTTGATACAGATATGTTTGATGCATTAACGATAATACCTGCTCCTACTAAAGATTTAAAAGGGAAAATAATAGATTGTGTGCAAACGGGTTATACCTTATATGAAAAGGTAATTCGCCACGCTAAAGTAATTGTGGGTAAATAATCGAACAATAACATTACAAAGAAATTATGGCTAAAAGAGATTATTATGAAGTGCTTGGCGTGGATAAGAATGCCGCAGAAGATGTTATAAAGAAGGCTTATCGTAAGATGGCTATCAAATATCATCCAGATAAGAATCCAGGTAATAAAGAAGCTGAAGAGAAATTTAAAGAGGCAGCTGAAGCGTATGATGTATTAGGGAATTCCGAAAAGCGTCAACGTTATGATCAGTATGGTCATGCGGGTATGGGTGCCGGTGCACAAGGCTTTGGAGGAGGTGCTGGTATGTCAATGGATGATATATTCAGTCAATTTGGTGATTTGTTTGGTGGTCACTTTGGTGGTGGTTCTTTCTTTGGCGGTGGAAGTGGTTTCGGTGGAGGCGGTAGCTCTCGTCGTCGTGCCAATCGGGGTACCGACTTACGTGTAAAAGTAAAGCTTTCACTTAAAGATATAGCTCACGGTGTAGAAAAGAAAATTAAGGTTAAGAAATACGTCTCTTGTACGCATTGTGGTGGTACCGGTGCT
>Ga0172377_10008350_pt1 | contig 10620 bp, 9 predicted proteins | sample Pumphouse3metaG_FD_119749 | JGI IMG/M metagenome (GOLD analysis project Ga0172377, IMG submission 119749) | Leachate microbial communities from a municipal landfill in Southern Ontario, Canada - Pumphouse #3 metaG | ecosystem: Engineered > Solid waste > Landfill > Unclassified | place: Canada... | reverse complement strand
TATATCTTTCATTAGTATAGCATGGCAAAATGTTTTATTAAAAAAATAGACCTGAGATGTAATATTTGTTAAAATCATAATATTCATTTATTAAAATAGTTATTATCCATAATAATAAAAAACTTTCTATGGGAAATTATAAGGATGGATAACACTATATATCTATAATTTATAATTATATAATATTAAAACAGCAGGTGTTAGTGATGTCTTTTCTGTCGATGCTTTTCCTGGCAATTGGTTTAGCTATGGATGCGTTTGCTGTTTCTATTTCAGGCGGCATAGTTTCATCAAATGTACATTTTTTATATGCTTTCAGGATTGCATTATTATTTGCTCTTTTTCAAATGATAATGCCTTTTCTTGGATGGTGGCTGGGACAAAGTGTCAGCCATTATATAGTAAACTATGACCACTGGGTTGCATTTGTGCTCCTGTCAATAATAGGAGGAAGGATGATTCATGAGTCCTTTAAGGACAAAAAAAAATGCAAACCCATTGATTTTAATAAAATATCAGTGCTAATATTTCTGGCAATTGCAGTAAGTATTGATGCTTTTATTGCAGGTGTCGGTATTTCATTATTAAATATAAATATTACACCAATTATTATTACTATCGGAATAATCACTTTTCTTTTTTCACTGATAGGTGTAAAAATTGGTAAAATACTGGGATGTTTGGTTGAAAGATATGCTGAGCTGACTGGTGGAATAATACTAATACTAATTGGGATTCAGATTTTGGTACAACATTTGTATTTTTAAGCACAAAGACAGGCTTGATTGAAAGGTTCATGTTTTAAAAGATAAGCCATTTGATTTGGTTGCATAATATATAAATAATATAAATTATAAAGAGGTAAAAATGTACAAATTTAAGAAGAAAAAATTTCCCTATAAAACTATTGTAATATCATGTTTATTGTTTTTAGCACTATTAATTACATTAAATGGCTGTATTTTTATCCCCAAAGGCTCTATTTATGTAACCAGTGAGCCTTCCGGGGCAAAAATATATCTTAATGGTGAAGATACAAACAAAGAAACACCAGCAATGATTTCAAATATTTTTTCCGGTTCTTATTCAATCAAAGTAAACTTAGAGGAAAAAGCTATTACCAGGGAAGAATTAGTAGAAGTATTTCAAAAGCAAGTTACATCTGTACATTTTGAATTACTGCCGGTTGTGACTTATAGGGCCTTATGTGTGGGTGTTAATGATTATAAAGATCCCGGTATAACTGATTTACGCGCACCTTCGTATGATGTTGAGAGAATTACTGAGGTTTTTGAAAATTCACGTTTTGGCGATGAGGAGCACACTTTCAACAGCATAGATGTTCTTCTTGGCAGTCAGGCTACCCGAAATAATATACTGCAGGCGATTACATCATCTTTTTCTGAAGCAGACCAGAATGATGTTTCATATTTCTATTTTTCAGGGCATGGTTGGGGCGGTAATGGAAATATAAGCACTATCTTGCCTTATGATGCTGATGCAGGTGATGAATATAATGATATCAGTGCAGATGATCTGGCATCAGCTCTTAGCATGATTCCCGGAACCAAAGTCGTAATCCTTGATTCCTGCTTTTCTGGGGGATTTATTGGAAAAGATGCTTATGTTGCTACTCGCAGAATGGAGATAAATGATACTAAACAGTATAATGATAATATAATAAATTCCTTTGAAAAATATGACTTGCAATTAAGCAAGGATAACCTCGCAAAAAACTCATTTAAAGTAATAACTTCAGCCTCTAGCAATCAACTTTGCTATGAAACTCTTTATCATCCGGTTGATGGCAATCCTTTCGGATACTTCTCTGCTTCGATATGTGACGGTTGTGGATACAATGATTTTTTCCCACCTTTCCCGGCTGATTTTAATACCGATAGCAAAATTACCATCAACGAAATATACGAACATGTTGTTGAATTACTAAGAGGTATAAACCAGGATGCCCAGGTCTATCCTGCTAACTCTTCCTTTTCATTTATAGAATACTAAATAAATGTAATGAGCTGTAAAGGTTGACAAATAGCTTATATTCGATATAATAAGTACACGAGTTATTATTTCAGAATAAAAATATAAAAATATAAGCTAAAAATATATATAGTTATTACACATAGTCTCTAATTATCAAATCATATTGCTTCTTTGGCTACCTCAGTGCTGGATGAAATTATCCGTTAGTTTATCTTGAAAATCATTACAAGTCTAAAGATTTGTAATCAAATAATAACTATAGAATTATAAGTATTATTCTGGTTTAATTAACAAAAATTCGCAGGAAGACTGTGAATTAAAAATAAAAGGAAGGTGAAAGAATTTGAAAAAAAATTATTTTAACATTCTTATAACCGTTTTGGTTATAGCAGGTTTAGTACTAAGTTTTGGAATTAGTACAATGGCACAGGGAACAGTTGTTTTTGGGGATGCAGGATGGGAAAGTATTCGTTTCCACAGCTATGTTGCCGGAATCATAATGGAAGAAGGCTATGGGTACACCATGGATATGGTTTCCGGATCAACACCGGTTGCATTGTTAGGTATGAGACAGGGAGATATTGATGTTCAAATGGAGATGTGGACCAGTAATATAGCCGAAATTTATCAAGAAGCAATTGATTCCGGTGATGTTGTAGAGTTGGGCATTAATTTTGATGGTAATACACAGGGTTTATATGTACCCACTTTTGTAATTGAAGGAGATTCTGAACGGGGTATAGAACCAATGGCTCCCGGATTAAGAACAGTAAAAGACCTGGCTGATTACTGGCAGGTTTTTGAAGACGAAGAGGATAGATCTAAAGGTAGAATATACGGTTCACCTCCAGGATGGGCTGTTGATGAAATCATGAGAACAAAAGTTGAAACCTATGGTCTTGATGAATACTATAACTATTTCAGCCCTGGATCAGATACTGCTTTAGCAGCAGCTATTGTTTCATCTTACGAAAGAGGAGAACCTATTGTTGCTTATTACTGGGAACCTACCTGGGTTATGGGAATGATGGACATGACACTTTTGGAAGATGAGCCCTACAGTGAAGAGCTCTGGAATAATGGTTATGCCTGTGAATTTGAGGCTATGCAAATTACCATAGCTGCAAATTCTAATTTTCCGGAAAGAGCTCCTGAGTTGGCGGAATTTTTAGGCAAATATCGCACCAGTGAACAATTAACCAATGAAGCCTTGGCTTATATGATGGAAAATGAAACTGATGAGGAAGATGCAGCTATGTGGTTCTTGAAGACAAGAGAAGATATCTGGACTGAATGGGTTCCTGAAGATATTGCTCAGAAAGTAAAAGAATCATTATAATTTTTATTGTCAAGTATTATAATAAATTTTATAATTAATAAAAATAGTTGTATTTAACGTCAAATATAGAAGTTCCAAAATTACTAGATTATAAATTGTAGAAAGGAAAGTTGCCTGCCTTAATTGTACCTAATTAAAGCAGGCAACATTATCTAAAGATGACAAATATGTTTTTAAATTTTCCCGAAGCATGGCAAATAAATTTTGGCAAACACGTAGGAAATTTTGTTAGATGGATTGTTCAAAATTATTCTGCCGTCTTTGATGCTATCAAGGATGGCATTTTGTGGTTTTTACTGCAAACCAGGGGATTGTTTTTATGGATTCCCTGGCCGGTTTTTATTATAATTGTGTTTATTTTAGGATGGAAAATCAGGAACTGGAAATCAGGAGTTACTTTTGCTGGTTTAATATTTCTGATTGGTGTTATGGGTCTTTGGGAAGAAATGATGCTGACTTTATCAGTAGTACTGGTAGCAGTTGTTATTGCAGGCCTTATAGGTGTGCCATTAGGTATACTGGTCGCTTATAACGAGAGATTGGAAACTATTGTTAAACCAATTCTCGATGCTATGCAGACCATGCCAAGTTTTGTTTACCTGATTCCTGCAATCATGCTGTTTGGATTAGGGACTGTTCCTGCAGTATTCGCAACAGTTGTATATGCAACCCCTCCGGCAATCCGTCTGACTGATCTGGCTATAAAGGGGGTTTCCAGGGAGATGGTAGAAGCAGGACATGCTTTCGGTTCAACGACCTGGCAAATTTTAACTAAAATTGAATTACCCCAGGCTTTTCCGACTATTATGATGGGAATCAACCAGACAACAATGCTGGCAATGTCAATGGTAGTTATTTCTTCAATGATTGGCGCCCAGGGACTGGGCTTAAATGTTTTGCAGGCTATTAATAGAATCGATATCGGAATGGGATTTGAAGCCGGGATAAGCATTGTGTTTTTAGCTATCATTATTGATAGAATTACTCAGGGAATTGCAAATAAGTATAAATATCCCAAATAAGAAAAAAATAAACCGGAATTTTAAGGAGCTTACCATGAGCGTAAAAATAAAAGTTGAGAACTTAACAAAAATATTCGGGAAAAATCCCAAAGAAATACTCAAGAGAATTAAAAAAAACCAGTCAAAAGACAAAATTTTCAAAGATACAGGACATACTGTTGGGGTTAGAAATGCCTCTTTTTCAGTTAATGATGGAGAAATATTTGTCATTATGGGTCTTTCCGGAAGCGGCAAATCTACACTAATAAGATGCTTAAATATGATTAATGTTCCCACCAAGGGAAGCATATTTGTCGATAATGAAAATATAGTGAAGTATAATAAGCAACAATTACGTGAATACAGACAAACAAAGGCTACCATGGTGTTCCAAAACTTTGGCCTACTGAACCATCGGACTGTTTTAGGTAATGTGGAATATGGTTTGGAAGTAAAAGGTATGCCATCAGAGGAAAGAAAAAAAATTGCCATGGAAACAATAGAGTCAGTAGGTCTTTCCGGATGGGAGGATAAGTATATTACCGAATTAAGCGGGGGAATGCAGCAAAGAGTAGGTTTAGCCAGAGCACTTGCTAATAATCCGGATATTTTATTGATGGATGAGCCATTCAGTGCCCTTGACCCGTTAATCAGAAGAGATATGCAGCTGGAATTGCTTGATATTCAGTCAAAACTGCAAAAAACAATAGTATTTATAACTCATGATGTTAATGAAGCCTTTAAGTTAGGTGACAGAGTTGCAGTAATGAAAGATGCTGAAATTGTTCAAATAGGAACCGCTGAAGATATTTTAAATAACCCTTCAAATGCCTATATTGAGGATTTTGTTAGAGATATTGATCGTTCAAAAGTATTACAGGCAAAGCATATTATGTTTAAGCCTGGTGCTTTAGTAAAAAATACACAAGGACTCAAAGTTGCAATCAGGGAAATGGAATCAAATGGCATTTCCAGTGTATTTGTAGTCGGAGAAAATCGTAGATTAGAAGGAATCGTTACTATCGATGATGCTGTTGAAGCAGTCAAAACAAAGAAAAAATTATTTGATATCATAAAACAGGATTATTTTACCACTGACGAAGAGACTTATGTACAGGATCTTATTCCAAAGGCAATTGAAAGCAAATATCCTATTGCTGTTGTTAGCGAAAATAATAAACTGTTGGGTATTATTGTAAGGGTGTCAGTATTGTCCGGATTAACACAGGGCAATAATGATGAAAATAATGATGAAAATAATCCTGATTCTGACTAAATGATGCCTGGTAAATAAATATTTGACATTATGTAGAAATAGTGTATACTTGTGTAGTCACTTAGCAATAGGTGAAATCAATTCTTTATTAGAATTGATTTACAGTAATATAAAAATAGAGTCCCAGATATCTTGTCATATTTTACCTCTAAATTTAATGTTACTGAAGAATAAGAAAAAAGGAGGAAAAGATATGCAAGGTAGTAAAGTATATGTAGGGAATTTAAATTATTCTGTGAACAACGAACAACTTGAAGAGCTTTTTGCTAACCATGGTACTGTCAAAAGTGTCAATATTATTGAAGGCAAAGGCTTTGGATTTGTAGAGATGTCTTCTTCAGAAGAAGCAGAAGCAGCTATGCAGGCATTGAATGATACTGAGTTTAATGGTCGTCCATTGAAAATTGATGAAGCAAGACCACAAAAACCCAGAAGAGATTTCAATAACAACAGAAGACGCTACTAATCTTTAATTTTAGATAATTTAAGATTAAAAAACCCCTCTTTTTTTAAAAGAGGGGTTTTTCTATTTCCTATATTTATTACTGTTTCCTAAAACCTTAATATTCATAAAATAAATTTAATGGAAATAAAATAGGAGATTAGTGATACTGAAACAGAAAGTGTCATACCCCAGATTATGTCAACTATTGTGACTATTAAAGACCAGTCTTTCAGTGTTGCAAGATTAGTCAAATCATAGGTAGCATAGGTCAATAATCCGTAGAAAGCTGCTGTTAAAATAAGATACAATAGATCTCTTCTTTCCAAACTCGGCATCAGGACAAAAAATACTATTCCGGCAACAAAGAGAAAATAAAAAATAATTGCTGCAATCCAGTTAATATTTGTTTTCATTAAAAAACCAATTTGGTTCTGATAGAACTGTTTTGCAACCAGCCCCAACCATAGCATATCGATAATAAAGAAAACAGGCACTGTGATAAGATAAAGTCTTATAAACATCATAACACCTCTTTTTATATATTGATTTATTAAATCTTAACTGCAATTGGGGAGATAGTTGGTTTTCTAAAAATATAATTATTTTGCAAAAATTATATCATACCGTTTTGACAAAGTGTCATTAATTCACTTTATGTTATAAATTTGTTATAATAAAAAACCTAATAAATAGCTTTTCGAGAATTGGCAGATAGCTTTGATTGTCAAGCTGATAGGTTTGTATGTTTTAATAATAATGGTGCCGAAGGGGGGATTTGAACCCCCACAGGTGCAAGACCTACTACGCCCTGAACGTAGCGCGTCTACCGATTCCGCCACTTCGGCCTGCAGATATGATTAGAAACTGCGGTGAATAATCACTTTATTAGAATAGATAAAATCCGATGGCTTGTCAAGAAAATATCTTTTTATATTACTAATATTATTCAAAGGCTATTAATAAAGTGATTCATTAGATTAAATATAAAATGCTTTTAGAAGAATTATTACACATAAAGGGACCAAAATATCAGATTATATATTGAGCAGTCCGTTTGCTTGTTTTCAAAAAGCCGATTTTAGTATATAATTATTTCTAATTGTTTGTTTGTCCATTTCTTTGTAATGAAGGAGAGGTTTATAAAGTGAAGAATAAAAAAAGAATTATTGACCTGGAAATAGGAGACAGGATTAAAGAAGTGTTTTACATAAGAGAGGCCGAGTTCAGGTTGCGAAGGAATGGTGAAACAATTGATGGTTTTTTAAAGATTTGTGATAAAAGCGGTGAAATAGAGGCGATTTATTGGGATATATCAGCGGAAAAGATTAAATTGATTGAGAAAATAAAAATCGCTGAAATTGATGGACAGGTTAGTAAAAAAAGAAGTAATGGTCAGATTCAATTGAGCGTTAAATCACTTATCAAAGGGTATGTAAGTGACGGGGAAGAGTTTATTCCTTCTACCGAAAAAGATATTGAAGAAATCATGAGGGATATTGATGAAAAGATTAGCTCAATTAAAAATCAGCATCTAAAACAGCTTTTAATTTCTTTTTTTGATGACATAATATTTAGAGAAAAATTTAAAAGAGCACCAGCTGCCAAGAAATTACACCAGGCATATATTGGAGGCCTGGCTGAGCATTCTAACAATGTAGCAAATATTTGTGAATCAATCTGTCAGATTTATCCACAGGTTAATCGTGATTTTTTGGTTGCCACCGCTCTTCTCCATGATATCGGGAAGATTGAAGAATATCAGCTCGATGGTATTATTGAATATACTGATAAGGGGAAATTAATTGGCCATATAATAATAGGCACAGAGATGATTCAGGAAAAAGTTCAGCAGCTCCCGGATTTTCCGGAAGATCTGGCATTACTGATAAAACATTCCATATTAAGCCATCACGGGAAATTTGAGTTCGGTTCACCAAAACTACCCAGTATTCTGCCGGCAGTAGCCTTATATTATGCAGATGATACTGATGCTAAGATCAATGGACTGATTACTCTAAAAGATCAGAATAAACTGATAGACAAAAAATGGAGCGAATGGGTCTGGTGGTTGGAACGTTCTATTTTCCTGGATGAAGAAAATATATTTGAAGAAAGCTTCAACAAAAAAATTGAAGAAATAGAAGAATAGAAAAACTGAAATAAAATCAGGGATATGCAATTAAGTGAGACAGGAGGAAGCATATGCAAAACATATTAGTAGAAGCGCTTAACAGCCAGCAGGCAGATTATATTGAAATCCGGCTTGAGAGATACGAATCCACACATATCCGTTATCAGGGAACAGATATGGAAAAAATCAGCAGTTCACAGGAGATGGGTGGTAATGTCAGAGCACTGGTAAAAGGTAAGTGGGGATTTATAACCTTCAACAAATGGGATGACTTAAAGGAAAAAGTAAAAAAAGCAGTAGAAGTTGCCACATTAATTGGTAATCAAGAAAGCTATCTTAGCAAAACAGAACCGGTAACTAAAATATTACGTCCTGATTGCGGTCGTGATTTTAGAAAGATTAGTTTAAAAGAAAAAGCCTCTATGCTTAGAAATTACAGTAATATCATAACAAATTATCATTCTAAGATACAATCTTCCATAGTAAATTATACCGACAGATACACAACTGTCTATTATGCAAATTCTGAAGGAGCTTACATTCAGCAGGAGAAGCCTTTTCTGAGTGTTCATTTTGCAGCGATTGCCCGTAATGGTGATGATGTCCAAATGGCAAGTGAGAGTATTGGTAGTGTGAAAGGATATGATTCTGCAGAAAGACTTTCATCTATAGCACAAAAGACAGCCAGACGTGCAATAAATCTTTTAAAGGCAGCACCTGTTCAAGGGGGAGAATATACTGTAATATTGGATCCTGTTTTAGCCGGTGTGTTTATCCATGAAGCTTTTGGCCATTTAAGTGAAGCAGATTTTTTATATGAGGATCCAAGAATGCAGGAATTAATGAAATTGGGGAAAAGAGTTGGACCACCGGAACTTAATGTTGTTGATGACGGATCTTTGCCTGGTTTGTTAGGCTCATCTGAATATGATGATGAAGGCGTACCTACCAGAAAGAATTATTTAATCAAGGAAGGAATTCTTGCCGGCCGTCTCCATTCACGGGAAACTGCTGCCCGCATGGGGGAAGAACTAACCGGGAATGCCCGGACGATAAATTATCATTTTAAACCGATTGTAAGAATGACCAATACTTATATTGAACAGGGGAAAACACCTTACAAAGATTTATTGAATGGTATTAAAAAAGGTATTTATGCAAGGCAGTTTTATGGTGGAAATACCACATTTGAAATGTATACTTTTAGTGCCGGAGAAGGATATCTAATTGAAAATGGAAGAATCACCAGGCCAATCAAAGATATTACATTATCCGGAAACTTGTTTGATACACTATACAATATTGATGGTATCGGTAATGATTTAAATATTGTTGAATCAGGGGGCGGTTGCGGAAAAGGGGGACAACAGCCTTTACCGGTGACTTTTGGAAGTCCTCATATTCGCATTCAGAAAGTTATAGTAGGGGGTAGTCATTAATATGCAAGACTTAATAGAAAAAGTAAAAAATAAAGCAAGTGCAGGTGAATTGTTCAAAGTAAATTATAGAACAGTTCCCGTGGAATATGAGATGAATCAATTAAAATCAATTAATATGGAAGAAACTGAAGGATGGGCATTGAGGGTGATTCATGATGGAAAAATCGGCTTCTCCTCATCAACTTCTCAGGATCAGATTGATGGTATGATTAAAAAATCACTTGAAGTAGCCCAATTTGGTCAGGAAGCGAAATTTGATTTTCCTGATAAAATTCCTTCTACCGGTAAGCAAAAAATAAAATTGTATGATGATTCAGTCAGAGAAAAAAGTGTTGAAGAGATGATAACAGCAGGGGATGAGATTGTAAAACAGGTATTATCAATTAATGCTGGTTTGCGTTGTGACGCAGGAGTGACCAAGCAGGATGGAGAAATTCAATATGGAAATACCCGAGGGGCATCATTTAGTTATAAGAATACAGGATTATCTTATTCAATTATGGTTCAGGATACCAGAGAAAATGACATGATGATGTTAATGGAATCAATGCAATGGGGTAATACAGATTTCTCTCTGGATGATCTCTGGGAAAGATTGGAAAGAAAGATAAAATGGAGTGAAAAAGTGGTTGATGCAAGCAGTGGTTCTATGCCTGTAATCTTTTCTCCAAAGGCATTACTGGTATTGATACTTCCCTTTATAAGCGGTTTAAATGGCAGAATGGTCAATAAGAAGATATCACCTTTACAGGATAAAAAAGATACTGCGGTATCCAGTCCCTTATTTTCCCTGTATAGTGATGGAACAATAGATTATGCCGGGGGCAGTGCTCCTTATGATGATGAAGGAATACCGATGCAGAGATTGCCCTTAATTGAAAAAGGTATTTTAAAAAACTATTATTATGATTTACAGAATGCCGGTGAAGCGGGAGTTAAAACAACCGGTAATGGAATAAGACATGGTTTTCATGCTTCTCCCTCTCCGGGAGTA
>Ga0172377_10008349_pt1 | contig 10623 bp, 8 predicted proteins | sample Pumphouse3metaG_FD_119749 | JGI IMG/M metagenome (GOLD analysis project Ga0172377, IMG submission 119749) | Leachate microbial communities from a municipal landfill in Southern Ontario, Canada - Pumphouse #3 metaG | ecosystem: Engineered > Solid waste > Landfill > Unclassified | place: Canada... | reverse complement strand
TGTCGTCCACGACAATGTCATGCTTTGCAACCGGAATGTCGCTTCCCTGGATGTCCATAGAAGGCAACGCCAGAATCTCATTGGCACGATCCACAGACAGATCCACGATCCTGAGCAAGGAGGAAAAGGAACCAGCCTTTTCCAACGCTGAGAACAACAGGAAGGAAGCGATCAACATGACGATGCACACCGCCAGGTCCATGGTTCCCTGAAGCGTGCATGCCAGAGAAACGGCGCACACCACCACGCCGGTGAGTTTCACCACGATGTTCTGTACCGGGATGAAACGGTTGGCCATCCGTTCCATATCCATGTTGGTCCGGGATGCGTCATCGATCGTTTGATGAAGCCGGCGTCGGATGCGTCCCTCCAACCGGTAGGATTTCACTTCGGCGATCCCTTGGATGTATTCCAATACCCGTTCCACCAGAGAAGCGTCCACGCTGATCTTTTTTTGGGAAGGAGCAGCCGCCTGATGCTGCAGCATCCGGTTCACCCAAAGGAACAAGGCAATGCCGGAGAACGCCGTCACGCCGACACGCCAGTCGAAAAACAAGAGGAAGCATGCGATCAACAAGGAAGAAATCAACCCTTCCGTCGTCAACATGATGACCCGAGTGGCGACATCCCCCATCTGTTCCATGGTGTTGGTTGTCACGGACGTGATGGATCCGATGCTGTTTGCATTGAAATACCCCATGGGAAGATACCTGAGGTGTTCGGCGATCTCAATCCGTTTTCCCGCCGCGGTATGATAGCCGGCCACCGTCTGGCGCATCGACGAGCCATGATAACAGATGGCGGCACCCAAGACGCCGGCCACTACCAGCAATGATGCGATGAGGACGGTCCGGCCGTCCAACATTCCGGAGAGCGATCCCTGGATGATCAGATACAACGCGGTGATCTTCAACGCGAGGAACAGGGAACGAAGCACTTCAAGCAAAATGGACGTACGCAGCAGCAAGCGGTTGGCCGGGTCAGCGAACGCAAAGAATTTCCGTAAGGTTCCAATCATACCGACTCCTTTGGACTGATGGTATCCTTGACGGACATGTGGGCTTCCCACATGTCATGGTACAACGGCGATGATTCCAGAAGGTCCTGATGCGTCCCCCGCGCCACGACTCTTCCGCCATCCACCACCACAATCTGGTCGGCATCCATCACGGTGGAAAGCCGATGGGCGATGACAATCAATGTCTTCCCCTGGACCAACCGGGCGACGGAACGCTGGATCACCGCCTCGTTCTCCGGATCCGTGTAGGCCGTCGCCTCGTCCAGGATCACGATCGGTGCGTCCTTCAGCATGGCGCGCGCGATACACAGTCGCTGCCGCTCGCCTCCGGACAGATGCGTTCCTCCCCCTCCCACCACCGTATCGAACCCATGTTCCAGGCGGGAAACAAGCTCCATGCACCCACTTTGGATGGCAACCTGTTCCACCATCGCATCCGTCGCCTGAGGATTACCCATCCTGAGATTTTCCCTGACCGTTCCGTCAAACAGAAAGGAATCCTGGGAGACGAACGCCACCAGACGGTTGGCGTCATCCAACGAGAGATCCTTCAGATCCACCGATCCGATGCGGATACTGCAGCTTCCCACATCCCACAATGAGGCGATCAACCGGGCGATGGTCGATTTCCCGCTCCCCGAAGGCCCGACCAAAGCGGTGAAGGAACCGGAGGGGATGGAAAGGTCGATGCCATGCAGCACTTCCATCGAACCGTATCCGAACCGCACATGATCCATACGGATTTCCATTCCTTTGGGTTGGGACACGCTCGTGGCGGGACGGTGCATTTCCTCCATGTCCAGAATCTGCTGCACTTCGGAAAAAATCACATGCGCCTTCCCCAGGTCATCCGTATACGACATGACGGTAATCAACGGGGTGACCAGCCCAAAGGCGAGAATGACCGACTGGATGAACGTTGCGGTGGTCAGCGTCCCCTGCAACAGGAAAATCCCCCCGACGGGGATGACGAACAACAAGGTTTCCGGCGCCACGGACAGTGCCAGGGCCATCGGCCAGAGACAGGCGCGCATCCAATCAATGCAACTGTCCGCGGCTTCTTTTGCCGCAGTGACGAACCTGCCATACGACTGGTCCGTCCTGCCGAACGCCTTGATCACTTCTATGCCATGAATGTACTCCACGGCAGTATCGTTGAGGACTTTCGTTTTGGTGATGTATCGGGTGAAATTGGTCTCATATCCACGCATCATCCGGGCATAACTGAGAAGTCCAAGAAAAAGCGGAGCCAAGGAGACCAACGCCAGTCTCCAATCGACTATCAGGAGATAGCTGAACAGAAAAACCGGAGCAAGGACATTTGCGGTCACTTCCGGAAGCAGGTGCGCCAACGCCGTCTCCATGGAGTCGACCCGTTCGACGATGGTGTTCTTCAACGCGCCAGAAGGCAATTGCAACACGGAACCGAGAGGAAGTCGTGAAAGTTTGTCGCATAGACGCTTACGGACATTTCCCAGCACCTGGAACGTGGCTTGGTGGGAACGTTTGGTGGGGGCAGTATGCAGCAGAACCCGCAGGATCCATGCCACGGTAATCCATCCAAGCAGAAACAGATACTGTTTCAAATCACGCGAACCCGCAAGCAGGTCGCGGACGATGATGCTGATCACCCCATACGGAACCAACCCCGCAAGAACCCCGAGAAACGCCAGGACGACGCTTTGGGCGTACATCCTCCGATCCTCCCCCGCATAGGAAAGGATGACGCTGAGAAGAGGTTGGCGCCTTTCCCTCTTCTGTCCGTTTTCTGTGGTGTGTGAGATAGCATGCCCCCTTGGTTAGGCTTACCTAACTATTATGCCAAAAGAAAATGGCCTGTCTGCGGCCATCGCTTTTTTCAACCTGCTTGTATGCTAAAACTCCGACGCTCTCTTGTCAACCAAACCAACAAGCCCTGGGGATATTGTTCGTCCTTTTCCGCTTTCCCAAGCCTTTGAAAGCGTACGAAGCGCCAATCCAAGATTTCCATTCACCGTTTCATAACTGATGGATTCATCATAACCAGCTTGCTGGAGAAACCTGATCCCCTTTTCCAAGTACGGACTGAAATGTATCCCAGGAAGAATGCGATCTGTCTGGGCAATATGAACATGATGCATCAACGGCAAGACATCCTTGATGACGGACAAAGATTCTCCATTCCGTTCCATATGGTACAGATCGATCATAAGTTGAAATCCCGGATCATCCACCATCCGTACGAACTTCGCGCACTCCTGTACGGTGTTGCCATAATTGCATTCCTGTCTGTTCAACGGTTCCAACAACACCAGCGCCATTCCCTTGCAGGCAGGCAGCACGACCTCCCGCAAAGTCGTGGCAAATTGTTCATCCGCTTCCTTTTTCTCCATTCCTTCCGGAAGCATCCGGGAACCAGAACTTCCCAGCACAATACGTCCGACCCCGAGGTGCTGAAGGACAGGAAGCACCTCCCCAAGATACCGTTTGATACGTTCGTCATCCCTGTCCTTTCCCAACAACCGGATGGAAGGAGGGAAAAAATTGCACATTACAGGACACCTTCTTCCTTCAAGGATGTCATCCAGTCGGGCACGCTGGCAGGAAGAGGCTTTCCAAAGTCCTGTCACGGGAAATTCCGGAAAATCAAATCCAGCACGCAACACCTCCGTCACCAAGGGAAAATCCAAGGAAAACGGTGGGTCAGAAGCAAACCCCGTTGCGAATCCATACTGCATCATACCTCCACGGGAGCATGAACCCGGGCACTCTGATAGATTGCCTCAATGATCCGTACCGCCTTGCGAGCCTCTAGGCCTGTGATCATCGGCAACGTATGGGAATCCAACGCATGAAGAAAATCCGCAAACACCAACGCATGGCCTTGGAAGCCGATCGCCTTTGGATCTCCAGCCCCGCCTCCGGTCTCTGTTGCGGCAAGGTAGGTTTCCCGAATATGGGCGTCTTCCGGTCGCTCTTCTGAGAATTGCCAGCAGGAAAGGTTCTCCTCTTCCAACGTTGCACATCCTTGGGAACCGCAGAGTTCGATTTTCTTTAGAAACCCTGGGTACGCAGCGGTGGTCCCTTCGATCACCCCCAACGCGCCACTTTGAAACCGAAGGATGGCCACCGCCGTATCCTCCACTTCAATACGTTGATGTGCCAGGGTATCGGCATATCCGAACACTTCCGTCACCGGTCCGCACAACCACTGCAGGAGGTCAACCGCATGGATCGCTTGGTTCATCAAGGCTCCACCACCATCAAGTTTCCAGGTACCATGCCATTTCACCGCATCATAGTATTCTTGGGAACGAAACCATTTCACCTGGGCATCACATAAGGTGAGACGTCCAAACCGTCCTTCTTCGATCGCGTGTTTGACAAGCTGGGGAGCTTCGAAAAAACGAGACTGGAAGATACCACCCAGACTCACCTTGCATCGGGCAGCCATGTCGATCATCACATCACAGCGCTCGGATGTGATTTCCAGTGGCTTCTCGACAAGCACCTGTTTTCCCGCCTGCATCGCCTTGAGAGCCACTTCAAGGTGAGCGCCGGATGGAGTGGTAATCGTCACCACATCCACCGCTGGGTTCTGAAGAAAACGGTTCAAGTCATCATATCCCGTCCCGCCATGGAGTGCGCAAAACGCTTCAGCACGTCCCGGAACCATATCAAATCCTGCCACAAAACGCGCGTTGGGAAGGGATTGGATTGCCTTGACATGAAAATCCGCAATCATACCAAGCCCAATGACACCGAATCCATAGGTCTTCTTCATACATGCACCTTCTTTGCGTTCTTTTCCGCCTCAATGGCGAGTCTCATCGTTTCAAACACATGTTCTTGTGTGATCGCATTTTCCGTCCGATTGATGCAATCAAGGATAAACGCCCCAAAAAAAGGAAAGCCAGTCACGCCAACCACACAACGATGATGCTCTCCTTCATCATCAACCCAATAAACCTGGTCACCCCTTCCGTCCCGAGCAATATCAAGATATTTTCTCACTTCAAGCGATGCTTTCGTCCCAACAAGAAACAACCGCCCATCACCCCAAGCACCTAAACCGTCAGGGGTGAACCAATCCACCCGTACCGTTCCGGCTGCACCGTTGTCCGCCATGAGCATGACCTGCCCACAGTCTTCAAAGGCCGGATGATCAGGATTTCCATAATTTCCCACGACGCTGGAAAGGATGGTTGCTGTCTTGGCTCCGGTAAACGTAAGGAACTGCTCAATCTGATGACTGCCGATGTCAACCAGAATGCCCCCGTTTGCTTGAGGGTCAAAAAACCAATCCGGCCGCGTTTCTTTGTTCAGACGGTGAGGAGCAAGAATGGTCAGATTGATGATATCACCCAACACGCCATGTTCCACCAATTCCTGAGCGAATACGGCCCCCTCGACATGAATCCGTTCACTGAAATAGACCATGTACTTCCGTCCGGTTTTCTGAACGACATTCCTAACCATTTCTATTTCCGTTTCCGTAAGCATTCCAGGCTTGTCGGCAAAGAAGTCTTTTCCCTGTTCCATGACCGAAATTCCGAGCGTAGCTCTCCGATCCGGTCTGATGGCACTTACCACCAAAGCGATGCCTGGATCCGTAAGTATCTCAGTGACCGATGTAGCTGTGACGGCTTCCGGGTGTATCAGCCGGAAAGCTTCAACCTTCTGAGGATCCTCATCATAGACGGAAACCAAGGTGGCGCCTGCTTCACAAAGGCCGTTTGTCATTCCATAAATATGCCCATGATCCAAACCAACCACTGCGAAACGAAAACGATTTTTGGGAACCACCCTGACTTTCTTGCCTGAAGCGACAGGTGCATAATTCATGCCATCCATTTTTTGCATCATTCGGCTCCTTGGTTTTCCGTTTTCGATATCTCACATGCACCGGCTGTTGCACCCTTGCGATGAAACACTCCAAACTGAGCCAATACCATAAACACGATCACCACAAGAAACACCACACAAATCGGACGCGTGAACATCGGAAGCAGGGAACCATCACTCAAGCGGAGTGCCCTGCGAAGGTTGGAATCACACATCGGACCAAGAATTACTCCAAGTAGAAACGGAGCGGCTGGAAAAGACAGTGCGGAAAGCACAATGCCAACCAGACCAAAAACAAACATCACCTTTACATCAAAAAGATTGTAGTTGATCAGATACGCCCCCACCGCACATAACATATAGATCAATGGCATCAGAATCTTTTTCTTGATCCCCAACAATTTCATTGATCCGCGTGCCACCAAAAGCCCCAACATCCACATCGCCAAGGATGCCGCAACCAGATAAATACTTACCTGATAGACAAACGCAGGAGATTCGCTCATCAACAACGGACCTGGACGATAACCATGCATCAAAAAGGCGGCAAGCAATACAGCGGCTGGCGCTGAACCAGGGACGGCAAGACTCAATACGGGAATGATGGCGCCACCGATACATGCGTTGTTGCCGGTTTCCGTGGATATCACCCCGAGCGGTTCACCTTTTCCGAAGGTTTCCGGATTTTTGCTGTTCGTCTTGCTGGCCCAATAGGACAACCACCCACCGGTATCCTCTCCGACTCCAGGGATGATACCGACTCCAACACCGATGACCGCTGAGCGGATGATCGCGAGAAAATGCTTGCCGATCAGATGGAATCCTTGCTTCACTTCAAAACCGGACATCCTCAATACATGGTTTTCCTCCTGGTGATTGAACGCTTTGGCAATCTCAGGAAAACCAAACAATCCGATCATCACGGGAATCAGCGCAATCCCACTCATCATGTTGACGTTCCCGTAACTGAACCGGGCAAACGTATCCACCGTATCAAGTCCAATCTGCGCTACCAGCAATCCCAGGATCCCACTGATCCAACCTTTGAGGACATTGTCTTGTGCGGTGATTGTGCCACAGATGACAATTCCAAAGATGGTAAGCAGGAAAAACTCCCAACTCTTGAATTTTAATGCGAAACTCGTAAGGAGCGGGGTTAAGGTAAGGACAAACACCACACTGATAATCGTCCCGATCATGGAACACGTTTCCGCAAGGAAAATAGCAAAACCCGCTCTTCCCTGTTTCGCCAATGGAAAACCATCCAACGCGGTTGCCGCGGATGCGGGTGTTCCGGGAATGTTCAGAAGGATTGCCGACTGGCACCCCCCAGAGATAGATCCCACATAAACACCGAGCAGTGCGATCAACGCAGATTGCGTAGGAAAGTTATACGTCAGCCCTGTGAGCAATGCGATTGCCATGGTGGCGCTGAGCCCCGGAAGGATTCCCATAATCAACCCCGAAAGCGTCGCAAGAAACAACACCACCAAATTGTACGGAGTCAACACGGTTAGGATAGCTGATCCCAAATAGCTACTGATCATTTCGTTTCTCTCCTCATGGCAATGAAGTCTTGAAGGCTACCTGGAACAACAGGTAGACCAGGCCGATACCCACACAGGACACGACAAGGATCTTCCACGGTTTTGCCGCCCTGAGATACACCATCAAGGGTACCAGAAACAACAGCGAAGCAGCCCAAAACGGCAACCTGCCAAGCAACAGGAACGTATACACCGCAATAATGGCCAATCCGACAACCAAGGAAACCGTATCACGATGACGTAATGCGGGAGCCAACCCTTTTTTCGCCATCATCCAGTACGTATGCCAATTCTCCTGCAACCTTTTCCCTCCGGCCTTCAACGACTGTATGCACAACGCCAGAGAACACAGAACGAGAGACACCCCCAGAACCACAGGAAGAAAAGCCGGTGAAATCGTGAATTCCGTAATGTTGTATGGGGCTGCGGCAGCAACCCTGTAAATTCTCATTCCTTCAATGACGCAATATATTCCCAATGCGATAAGCACGAACGAAAAGAAAAAGTCTTTGACAGCTTTTTTCTCCATATGCACCTCTTAAGATTGCCGCTGCAGGAATCCTGCAGCGGCAGACAAAATCAACGAGTGATACCAAAGGTAGCGGGATCCACTTTTGCAGCACCTGCGTCATACATCAGATAGCAAGCACGGCTCGCAAAGGAATCAAGGAATTTCTGGGATTCCGCACGCCCCATAGGATTTACAGAGAAACTCTTCGTGGCGCAAAAATCCAGGAACGCCTGATCTTTTACGGCATAGGCGAACGCGGCATCCAGTTTCTGCAAGTCAGCCTCTGGCAGCCCTTTGGGAATCAGAATACCTGTCACCTCACCCATCGGCAGGTATTTTGCAGCCTCTGGATAGATGTTCTTGATGGATGGCACCACTACTCCAGGAGCAAGCGTGATATCATCTTCCGCAAGGGTGCACAGAGCTTTCACTTTCCCCGCGATGATGGCATCCTTGTATTCCGCCAGCAACTGGGGACATGCCTGAACCTCACCGGCAAGAGTTGCAGTGAATGCAGGACCGCCACCGTTATACGTAATGTGCTTGTAATCCGCCCCTGCAATCGCCTTCAGGCATTCCGCACCAAAATGTCCTCCCGTACCGATGCCAGCCGTACCAACGGTGAGTTTGCCAGGATTGGCACGCATATACGTGATCAAATCCTGAATCGTGTTGAACGGCGAATTGGCGGGGACCACAATGACATTCGGCGCATAGGTGGCAATCCAGATGTCCCAATCCTTATACGTCTTGTCCGTATATCCCATGATCGGCATCGTGGTGAACGCCAGCATTCCGTTTGCCAGAATGCTATATCCATCCACTTTGGAATTTTGGACGTTCAACGTACCCGCGCTTCCTCCAGCACCCGGGGTGTTCACCACGTTGATGGATACTCCCAACTGCTGTCCCATGGCATTTGCCAATGCACGTGCAGTCAAATCCGTCGTACCTCCAGCACCATACGGAACCGTCATGTTGATGTTTTTGTTCGGATAGGTGGACTCCTGTGTCCCCTGTGCCGCAACAAATCCGACAGCGAGTGACAGTACAAGACAGAATGTCAGTACTTTCTTCATAGAAACCTCCTCATGTTATTGAAAGATCATTCACGGTAGCACCTTCCATAAGCGTGCAATCCTGAATGAAATGCGAACCATTTTTCACGGGAAGACGCCCCTGGATTTGGTCAAGCAAAACTTCTGCGGCTTTTCGCCCCAAAGCCATATCTCCCATATCGACATGGGTATATTGGTTGTTCCCAGTAACAGCCCACTCCGGGCTACCTATCATCACCACTGAAACATCTTCAGGAACAGACAACTTTTTGTCACGCAGACAGTTGACACCTCCAATCGCCTGCATGTTGAATCCATAAAACAATGCTGTCGGATGGTGTTCCAATGCCCGTTCCGTTGCCTGATATCCCCCCATCGCGGAGAAGGCATCCATCTCAACATGCAACCGGGAACCATCAACTCCAAAATCTCCGAATGCCTTTTTCGTGGCTTCAAGACGAGAATCAAGATCAGGAATACCGGAATCCCATCCAATATACGTGATGTCCTTGTGTCCTTTCTGTAACAGGTATGACGCACCGACGTATCCACACCGATAGTTGTTCGTCGTCACCCAATGGTAGTTCTCCACGCCAATCAGGGGTCGGTCAACAATGACCATTGGCACATCATTACGTCGCAAGAACGCGGTATTTTCCGCTCCATTGGATGTCGGAGTGATGATCAACCCCTCCACTCTCTGGCTTGCCATCCTTTCCAGGATTTCCTTTTCTTTTTCTGGATTGTCATCCGTATTGGAAATCACCAAATCATATCCGTGCGCCATGAACAACCGCTCAGCGGCGACAATGATTCGCGTAAAAAACTGGTTCTCGAACTGGGGCACAAGAATGGAAATCAGATTACGGTTTCCACCTTTCAACACTGAAGCGCTGTTGCTCTTCACATAATCAAGCTGTTTCGCGGCTTCCAAGACCTTTGTGCGGGTCTCTCCACTGATATATCTGCCCTGTTTATTGTTCAGGACATAGGAAACGGTCCCTGCTGTGGTACCAGCAAGTTCAGCAACATCCTTTATTGTCGCATATTTCCCCATATTTCTTCCTAAGTAAACGATTGCTTCTTCCAAAATGAGTATAGGCAAACGTTTGCCTATCACATATAGTTATTCTCTCATCACATTTTCAAATCTGTCAAGAAAAAAGATACCTCACAAACGAAAACCTGTTTTCGTACCCAGCGATTGGACAATATGGGAAAAAATACGTATGTTGGATACAGAAGGAAGTATGAATCCAATGAATGTATATGATTTCAAAGTAACGGATAACAAAGGAAACCAGGTTGATCTCGCCTCGTACAAGGGCAAGGTTCTGTTGATCGTCAACACCGCTACCGAGTGCGGTTTCACCCCGCAGTACGCAGATCTTGAGAAACTGTACAAAGCGTACAAGGACAAAGGTCTTGAGATCCTTGATTTTCCCTGTGACCAGTTCGGCCATCAGGCGCCGGGAACCAGCGGGGAGATCGCCCAGTTCTGCACCAGCCGATTCGGCGTCACCTTCCCACAGTTCGCGAAGATTGAGGTCAACGGAGTCAATACGTTGCCGTTGTATTCCTATCTGAAGAGCCAGAAGGGATTCGCCGGCTTCCGCAAGGAACACCCCATCACTCCAATTCTGGTGAAGATGTTGTCCAAGGCGG
>Ga0172377_10008348_pt1 | contig 10623 bp, 14 predicted proteins | sample Pumphouse3metaG_FD_119749 | JGI IMG/M metagenome (GOLD analysis project Ga0172377, IMG submission 119749) | Leachate microbial communities from a municipal landfill in Southern Ontario, Canada - Pumphouse #3 metaG | ecosystem: Engineered > Solid waste > Landfill > Unclassified | place: Canada... | reverse complement strand
TTGCGACTAGTCGCTCTGAAAATATTAATATGGAGGTTAAATTGTGGTATCAATAAAAGAAGCTAAACTTTTTTTAGGCTCTAATATAGATTACAAAAATAATTATACAGAACAAAAGAATCCTTTTAGCGGCAAAGTGGTTTCAAAAGCCCCTATTTGCGATGCAAGCGATGCCCAAAAAGCATTGAAAATTGCTCTTGATGCGGCCAAGATAGCCAAAGATACTCCACTGCATCAACGAATAGCATGGCTAAATGATGTAGCAGATAAACTTGATGAACAAAGTGAAGAGTTTGCTCTCATGATCACTCATGAAGTAGCAAAACCTATACATTTTTCTCGCATAGAAGCTAGTAGATGTGCTGAAACTATCCGCCTTACAGCTATGGCTCTAGCCAATTTTGGCGGCGAGACAATACCGACTGATATCATGCCAAGCGGACGCAAGACTCTATCATATTTCAAGAGAGTTCCATCTGGAGTCGTAGTTTGCATCACCCCATTTAATTTTCCACTTAACCTTATAGCCCACAAATTGGCTCCGGCTCTGGGCGCAGGAAACTGTGTAGTACTCAAGCCTACCCCGGAAGCTCCTGCATGTGCCTAGATGCTAGCCGAGCTTTTTATAAATTCAAAATACGCAATCAAAGATGCCCTAAGCGTAGTATATGGAGATGCAGAGGTAGGTTCTGCATTAGTAAAAAGCCCTATTCCCAGAGTAGTGAGTTTTACCGGATCAGTCGGAGTCGGCCGTATCATATCCAATAATGCCGGCATCAAAAAAATAGCCTTAGAGCTTGGCGGAAATGCAGCAACTTACATAGACAGAAGTGCTGATGTGGCTCTAGCAGCAACTCGTTGTGCATATGGTGCATTTTACAATAGCGGACAAGTTTGTATCTCGCTTCAGCGTATATATGTACACGAAGATATTTATGAAGAATTTGCAAATGCAATTGCTAAAGAGAGTAGCAAATTAAAAGTCGGCAGCCCATACAATGATGATACATTTATGGGGCCTCTTATAAACGAAGATGCCAAAACAAGAGCATTAAGCTGGGTAAACTCTGCAATAAAAGAAGGTGCCAAGGCTATAGCAGGAGGAGAGTTAAAAGACAATATCTTCCCTCCGACAGTGATGGCTGATGTCACTGATGAAATGAATATCATTTGCGAAGAGGTATTTGCCCCTATTGTAAGTCTGGTAAAAGTACCAAACTATGAAACAGCCATAGACAAGATGAATAACTCTCCGTATGGATTGCAGTTTAGTATTTTTACTCGAGATCTGCCTTTGGCCCAAAGATTTATAGACGACAGCCAATCAGGCGGGGTTGTAATTAACGAGATACCTACTCTTAGATTCGATGTCCAGCCATACGGTGGCGTTAAACTCTCAGGTATTGGCAGAGAAGGGCCTAGATGGGCACTTGAAGAGTTTACAGAGATAAAAAGCGTGTCTATTTACTAACTATAAATTATTGATAGATTATATAAAATCACACAAAGGATAAAAAAATGGATTATATGTTTGAAGCAGGTTTTTTAGGCACAAGAGCCCCATTCTTTATGGATATGGTCACACTCATCGTGGTATTGTTGCCGCTGCTTTTAAGTGGAACTATCTTGTTGGCTAAGATGGGACGTTATGAAGCACATAAAATTGCCCAAATTGCTCTTTTTGTTGTTTCTGTTATTGTAGTGGGATATTTTGAATACGGAGTACGGATAGGCGGAGGATTTGACGAATTTGTCAAAGGTAGTTCGTTATCGCATTCGTTTATCTTTTACTTTTTGATTTTTCATATAATAATAGCTGCTATCACTCTTTTTATGTGGACGAAAACTCTTTATTTTGCCCCCAAAGATCACTTTCATGTTAGACCGTTAGAAGAGAGAGTGTCCCCGCATGTTAAAATGGCAAAACAAACTGCTTTATGGATCAATGCTACTGCTATTACAGGTATTGGGGTTTATCTGCTGCTATTTGTTTTTTAAAACACTTCGCTTAAATCTACTATTTTCACATTGTCTTGAATTTAATTCAATATCTTCGTAATTCCCGTGAAGGCGGGAATCTATAAAAAATAGATTGCCGCGCTTCGCTCGCAATGACGAAATAAATTGCAAATCTATGTCATAATTGCATCATTGCAGAAAGGTCGGAATAAAAGCAAAATACACTTTACTTTGCAAAAGAACAACCAAGTGACAAACGTCATTTGCCAGAGTACTTGCGATTATGACGCTTTTGGTGCTACCTTTTCTAAAAAGGTAGTAAAGAAAAAAAAGATAACTAGAGATCTTGAAATAAGTTCAGAATAACAGCCTACTCATACTTTTTAAACTGCTCTAGCCATACCTTGTCTTCATCGCTTAGGGTACCTACTTTACGCACTAAGCTCTCTTTAATGCTTTCTAAATCTTTGATTTCAAGATACTTCAACAACTCGGGATTGATAGTAGGCTCATTTTTTCCATACGATATCAGTGTTTCTATCTCTTTTAATAATGCTTCTTTTTCATTCATTTGGCTATACTATCAAAAAAATACTAAAGGATACCAGATGTTACAAGTCGGCGATAACGTACCGGATTTTTGTCTTGCAAATCAAGACGAAGAAGAGATCTGTTTTAGAGATATTAGAGGTCGCTGGATAGTACTCTATTTTTACCCGAAAGACAATACCCCTGGATGCACCACTGAAGCTTGTGATTTTACTGCTGCTTTACCTGATTTTAGAGAGCTTGATGCTACTGTGCTGGGAGTTAGTCCTGACAGTCCGGCATCTCATCGCAAATTCATTGAAAAAAAAGAACTACGTATCACACTACTTTCTGATGAACAAAAAAGCCTTTGTAATGCTTTTGGCGTTTGGCAGCTCAAAAAATTTATGGGCAAAGAATATATGGGTGTAGTACGTAGTACTTTTTTAATAAATCCGGAAGGCAAGATAGCTTTTGTGTGGAAAAATGTCAAAGTTAAAGGGCACACACAAGAAGTTAAAAAGAAATTAGAAGAGTTGCAAAAAGCCTAAGGCTATTTCGCAACCGCACACTCATACCCGGCTTCTTTTACAGCATCGCAAAGCGCTGCCGGTTTAGTAGCATTATCTACTTTGACTTCAGCAGTTCCGCTTTTCAAAAATACCGTAGTCTCTTTGACTCCTTTTACATTATTAAGAGATGATTTTACGTTACTCACGCATGCTGGGCACATCATACCTTGAATATTAAGTTTCACTAATTGATCTGCGCTTACTATAGATACACATGCAGCTATTGTTAAAATAGTTTTTTTCATTCAGACATCCTTTTAATTGTTTTCATGGTATTGTTTCATATGACGTATTAAATTAACATTAAAAGGGCATATTGATGCATGCAATAGAGTGGTGGGCGATTATTTCAATAGCATTTTTAGGAAGTTTCGGCCACTGTATAGGGATGTGCGGGGGATTTATAGTCGCATATAGCTCTGCTAAAATAGATAATACAATGAATAATACAGCTCAATTAGCAAGACACGGGGCATACAATATCGGTAGAGTTAGCTCTTATGTGATACTGGGCATGTTTTTTGGAGCGATCGGCGCCCTATTGACATGGAGTATGTCACTTCACGGAGTATTATTTATCTTCGCAGGTATCATTATGATAATAACTGCTTTAGGAATGTTGGGGCTTTCTCGCCTGATCCATCTGCTTGAACACTCATTTACCAAATTGCCGTGGTTTAAAGCTCTCTTTGCACGACTTTTAAAGAGCAAATCCATCGGAAGCTTTTTCGCCCTTGGGGTAATGAACGGGTTTTTTCCTTGCGGATTTGTCTTTTTCTTTGCAGCCAAAGCAGCAGCGTCAGCTTCTATCATAGACGGCGGACTTATAATGGCGATATTCGGTATAGCTACCGTACCGACACTCTTGGCTCTTGGACAATCTGTAAGCTTCCTTAAGCAAGTCGCATTTAGACAAATGATGAACCGCATAGCAGCCCTTGCTATATTTATTTACGGTCTTTATAGCATATATTACGGACTTGCTTATTTTTATGATTTGCCACTTTAAAGGATAATAACATGGTACCACCTCGCAGCTCTATAAAATCAGGCGTCAAAGTCGCTATCATACTAAAAGCAGACCAAAGAAGCGGCCGCCTCACTGAAGGCATCGTAAAAGATATCTTGACAAGCTCACCTACTCACCCTCACGGTATAAAAGTAAGGCTGACTAACGGCGATGTAGGCAGAGTGCAAAAAATATTGAGTTAAAGTTCTAATTAAATCAAAATTGATTTTTGAATAACTCCTTTGTCCGAAATATATCATTCCTGGCTATATCATAGTGCTATTTTTATCTCTTTTACCATTTTAACTATCATTTGATTTTTATATTTTCAATCACCGCCATAAAAAACTCTTTTGACCAAAGTTCTATTTCTCTCATATCTTTTATAAACGGCTGCACATCATTTTTTGCTTTTGATACATCAAGGTTTTCTATCCTTTGCGTAAGCAGTTTTTTGATATTTTGCTCTGTAAGTTTATCGGGTATTTTTATCTCATTGACTTCCAGGTATTTGCAACTTTGAGTCAGTCTTGCTTTTAGATGTTTAGTGTCAAGCTCTATATCATTTGCTATATACCAAACCAGATCATACCAATCACGACCTTTTGGTCTTGTGCTCCATGAGCGACAAAGAATCGCGTGCATTTTTCCGGCATATAAAGATGGCAAAGCAAATGCATTTATCGAAAATGGCCGCGGGGTCAGCCGTATAACATTCCCGGTTTCAAAATCCAGCGGGGGATTAGTATCAACTTCAAGTTTTATCTTTACCGTTTGATCTCTATGGATTTTGTTTGTTATATCTTTTGGAGCATTTATATTTATCAAATGCTCTATTGTGCTGCCTTTTACAAATGCCGATGTTATTGCGCTGCTATTGTTTTTCTCTTTTATCTCTATGGTTACATCAAAGCCAAATGCTTTTAAGGTAGATACAATCGCCTCTTCGTAGGGCTTTAGATTAAACTCTGGATTGCTTTCAAGAAGCGAAAAATCCAAATCCTCAGAAAATCTAGGAAGATTATGCAAAATTCTAAGAGCTGTTCCGCCATAAAAAGCAGCATGTTTGAAAAAACCGGTGTCATATAGTCCAAGCAGTACTATCTCTTGCAAGATTTCCCTCAAAGCATCATAGCTGCTATTTGAATTTGTCAAGTCATATTTTTCGAGCATTTTTATAAGCGCCGGATGAGTCATGGTTTCCCTTTTTCTACTACTTGCGCTAAAGTTTTTAGATTTTTTGATCTGTAGGCAATTGCTATTTCTTTTATAAGCTCAGCATCTAAAGGCTTTGCAATATTAAGTCTCAAATCATATTTGAGGTATTGTATCATCGCGCCTTGCGTAAGAGTACCAAGACCTCTGTCATATCTGATCTTGTCGCATAGAGCCTTTTCCGGCACTGCTATAAATTTACCTCCATCATTTTCATCATAACTCCAATCAATCCCCAAATGGTATGCTTTTAGCGGCACTCTTTTATAGCTAAATCTTCCTATTGGTGTCTCAAAAAGTTTTTCATTTTTACTTGTAGCGGATGTTATCTCGATCACCTTTTCCGGTATCATCCCGTAGTAACTCAGCGCATAATCAAATGATACATACGAAGGAGTATAGAGTGTGTTTGCAACACTGATGAGATCTATTGGTTTTGTGAGATAAGTTTTTGAAAAAGCATAAAATCCTTTTTTAAGCCTCACAAGCTCGCCACTCTTTATAAGATTTGAAATTTTATCATTTACATTGCTGACTGATTTTTCTAGCAATGCATAGAGCATTTCATGAGAGAATGCAGACAACGGCAGAGCATTTTTGATATCAATTGTTTTCATACTCATAATTGTAGCATAAATTCTATAATTTTATATAGATAATCCAATAATTAAATATTTTCTATATTAAATAATGAACTTAAAAATACTCTATTGACTCGAAGTCTCGATAGATTCAATCAATAAACTTCTTTCCTATGTGCTATCATGATAAGCGTGATAAGCAATATATCATTTTCTCTTAGGTATATGATTCTATAATTTCCGACTCTTTTTCTGTATTTACCTTTATGCTTACCTTGGAGCGCTTTGTCATTGGAGAAATAACCATTTTCTAAATCTTTGATTTTATCAATTATTAGTTTTTGATCATTTTTTTGAAGTACTTCTATCTCTTTAAACACTTCGTTTGGCATGATAACTTGATACATTATGACAAAGCCAATTTTTCAAGAACTTGTTCTAATGTATAAATCTCTGATTTACCGCTTTTGATGTCATCTATTCTCTTATCGCTTATCATCTCATCAAGAGTATCGAAGTAACTGCTCACAGCCTTTTCTATGAGGTATGTTCTGCTTCTATCGAGTTCCAAAGCATACTTATCCAATTCGCCAAGCAACGACTCATCTATTCGTATATTTATGGCTTTTTTGCTCATTGTATTACCTTGTATATTATCGTAGATACATTATAATACAATATACTACATTTTGTCAAGTTTTTGGAATACAAAGAGGTGTTCATGCATAATAAGCAAAAAGTTCGCCTCTTTGCTTTTATTAACCCAAAAACCCGTTGCTTTGCAATTGTGTTGTTGCTTGATAATATCTTCTTTTAGAGTAAAACCAACCTTTAAAAATCTTTGCATTACCATAAACGCGAGTGGCTGATACATTTTATTTCTTCTTGTATCGCCTATGAGAATGGCACAAAATTTATTTGGCCTTAGCGCTCTATAAAGTTCGCTTGCTACTTTTTCCATCTCATCACAAAATTTATCTAAATCATGAATGTTTGATAAATCCTCATTAATTTGCTTATCTGAATAATTAATAATATCGGCGTACGGCGGATGATTAAGTACAAAGTCTATACTTTCATCTTCTAACATCGAAAGCTGTCTTGCATCATTAAGCTTCAATTCTATTTTTGGATCAAATTCACCCTCAAATTCTAGTGCATTTTTTGTAAGCTCTATAGCATTTGGATTTATATCACAAGCTAAAAGATTCCTATTTAATAATTTACACTCTATGGCTGTAGTGCCTCCACCTATCATAGGATCCAATATATAATCACCTTCATTTGAATATCTTAAAATAAGATTTCTTACCACTTCTGGAGCCCAGTTGCCCCTATATTTGCTATTATGTGTCGCCCAATTTCCACGGCGAGCAAAACTCCAAACAGTAGTGCACTCTTGCTCAAAGTTTTCTGGTTGTAATTTTTTTATCTTAGTTTTTTTCTTTTTCCCAATTGAATTTGTCAAGATAAAACATTCATTTACACCTTCTTCATTATAATGCTCTGTAGAGTAATCAATTACACTTTCTTTTGGCATACTTGTGAGTGTTTTTTCAAATTGATTTTTATCTTTAAAAGAAAGAAGACATACATTGTTTATTTCATCAACATCATATTTTTCATTGGCACTAGAAAAATACATATCCCAATTGTTACTTCCTTGAAATACAAAATTAAGTTTTTCTGCATCATTTCCAATGGCAACATAATCATCAACGCTCATAGTATAAAGTTTGTCATATTTTTGAACATTCATCATATACTCCTTTATTTTCTTTATTATAGAATAATAAAAATGGAGAGGTCGAAGAATATGTCAAAATGGCATATTTTATTTCGTTAATTAATTTTTAAATATTTTTTGTATAAATTATTACTATGCTTATTTACTAAATAAATCTTTAAAGTATTTTACCCATGCATTTGCTGTTTGTAATCTTCGATGAATTGTACTTTGACTTTTTATATTATAATCTAAAAATATTTGTTCATTTGGATTTTTATTATTAAGAACAGCATTCATAATTGGCTCTGCAAAAACTATTTTTGCTATTTCTTGCATTCTTTTTCTAAAAGATAGATTGACTAATCTTTCTCCTTCTGGTGTTAAGATTAAACAACCATCTTTTTCTATACATAATTTTAACCATTTTAAAACATTAAAATAATAATCAATTTGCCTATCAACAATAGCAAATTTAGTTTTTAATTCTTCTTTGCTTATGCATAAATTTTCTGATATAGTAATCATCATAGTATTAATAGTATCAAATTTATCAGCTTGCGGAAATGGAATATTAATATCTACTTTGCTTTGATCAATTTGGATTTCATTTAGCGAAAAAAATTTAGCATCTGGATTTTCAAATACAAATGCTTTTTCTTTTGTATGATCTAAATATCCAATTGCTCCATCATAATAATATGGAATAAATCTAAAAATATCTCCTTGCAAATAAAATACATAACTTCTAATCTCTTTTTTGGTACCTATTTGTTTTTCCCAAAATAATTGAGGATAAAGCAGTTGTCTTATATTTATATTATTGTTATAACCGATTTTTGCCTCAATTAAATGAATTGAGCTATCAGATTCATAACCACCATCAACTTCAATTTGCACACCATCAACATTATAATTGATATTTCCAATATTAAAATCTAAAGCACCTCTCAATCTTCCTCTAATTGTTAACTTGCTTTTTTCTCCAAATGCTATTTCTAACATATTTGAAACAGTTGCCATATCTAAAGCAGCACTTTCTGACTTTATATTGAAAGGATCTATGCTAATAATATTTTGAGGGGTAGGCAACTCTATAATTGTAGTTTCAATTTCTTGCTTTACATCGATAAATGGATCATTTTTAGCAATTCTATATAAACCATTTTTTATTGCCAATATAGACAAGCCTTCTTCTTTCATAATTTTGGGCAATTTTTCTCTAAAATCTATTTTTGTTAGATTTCTTGGTTCTTTTCGTTCTACTGCTTTTATTTGATCGGCTGTAATGTCAACATATCCATCGGTTTTAATAATTGAGCATAAATTATATCTTTCAAAAATTTTTTCCCACGAATTATGAAAATCTAATTTACTCATATTTAGTCCTATACAAAATCATAATTTTTTATCAAAGTTTCCTTAACTTTACCTCTCCCATACTTATTGCTGTTGATAAACCTATTCATCATAACGATATTTATTTCAAAATCTTTGTACATCTCTTTGATAAATTCCGTATCTGAATTACTTTGCGCAACTTTGCAACCACTATCATTTAATTCTCTAAAAACTTCAAAAAGCTTGATTTGCTCGGCTTCCAAAAATCCATCTTGACTATATGCTGTAAAATTTGCTGTTGGGGTAAGTGGATAATACGGCGGATCAAAATATATAAAATCACCGCTTTTAGTATCATTTAAAACATTGGTAAAGCTTTGACATTTGATAGTTGCATTTTGCAAGGCTTCACTAGCATGATATATAGCATCTTCGTCTGCAATATTTGGGTTTTTATAACTTCCCATAGGCACATTAAAATAGCCTTTAGCATTTACGCGATAAAGCCCATTAAAACAAGTTTTATTGAGATATATAAATCTGGCTGCTCTTTTGAGCGGAGATGTTTTTTTGAAGTTTACTTCACGATCTAGCGATCTTGTATGGTAGTAAAAATCTTTTGAATGGTTTTGTTTATACTTTTTTAGTTCACTTATTAATTTAGTTGGATTTTCTTTTACCTGCAAATAGGCATTTATAAGCTCATCATTTATATCAGATAAAAATATATTTTTATCTTTGAGTAGCCCCTTGTTATAAAGCTCAAAAAATACTGCACCACCGCCTAAAAATGGTTCATGATAATTTTCAAATTCGCTTGGAAAAAGTGGCAGTATTTGAGACAATAGACCTCTTTTACCGCCTACCCATTTAATAAACGGGCAGCAAGGTTTGGCAAAATTTGGTTTTGTTATATGCATCATAGTCATTTTGCCTCCTTCTTTTGTTTATGTTTATATTTAAATAAAAAACATATTATTTTACTGCTCTATCCTTATCATTCCTACTTTACCGTGTACTACGCTGAGTTTCTCAAGCTCTCCGATAGCTTCTTGGATGCTTTTCTCTTGGCATTCATGAGTCACGAACAATAGTTCCACACAGGCATCTTTGTCAATATCCGGCTTTTGCATCATAGCTTCTATAGAGATATCAAGGCGGCTAAGAAGATTAGTCACTTCAGCTAGCACTCCCTTTTTGTCCTCTACGCTTACTCTTAGATAATAATGTGATGTTATCTCATCACGAGAGAGCAGCACTAGTCCGTCCTCAAGCGGTTTTTTGTAGCCTAACATAGGATTGGTATTACCTCTGACTATGTCTATGATATCAGCGATTACTGCGCTTGCCGTAGCATCTCCGCCTGCTCCTGCGCCATAATATAATGTCTCGCCTACTGCGTCACCTTTTACCATCACAGCATTCATAACACCGTCTACTTTTGCTATCATAGAGCTTTGCGGTATCATAGTAGGATGAACACGCAGCTCCACACCGTTGCCTACTTTTTTAGCGATTCCAAGCAGTTTTATAGCATACTCAAAATCTTTGGCAAACTCAACATCGGTTGGAGTAATGGTATCTATCCCTTCGATGAGGATATCTTCCGGTTTTGCATTAATACCATAAGCAATAGAAGAAAGAATGAGCAGCTTATGTGCTGCATCAAAACCGCCAACGTCAAATGTAGGA
>Ga0172377_10008346_pt1 | contig 10624 bp, 8 predicted proteins | sample Pumphouse3metaG_FD_119749 | JGI IMG/M metagenome (GOLD analysis project Ga0172377, IMG submission 119749) | Leachate microbial communities from a municipal landfill in Southern Ontario, Canada - Pumphouse #3 metaG | ecosystem: Engineered > Solid waste > Landfill > Unclassified | place: Canada... | reverse complement strand
TAGGATCGAGCGCCCTCGGACTCGATACGCGCCATACGATTACGGACGGCACGATGCGACCTGGAGTATTCGTACATGCGACGTTAGCCGAAAATATTCTAAATAACGATCTCAGTGTTCAACCCGATATCTATAAGCCTTTGGCTATTGCAACTTCATTTTTTACGGCGTTAGTGCTTCTATTTTGGATGAACCGAAAACGCTATTTACATGTAGTGCTCCTCTTCGCGGCTGCGGCAGTGATCAGTTTCGTATTGACCTATGCTCTTTGGGAATATCATATATACATTTCAATCGGATATTTTGTCATTCCGTTGTTCTCTTTTTTGTTTGTACTCGGGCTATTGATGTTTATTATCGATTATCGGAATACCAAAAAATTTATCGCGGATATGCAAAAAGCGGCAGAACAAAAACAGCGTCTAAGCAATGCGTTAGAACAAAGCGAAAGTGAACGGGAATATCAAAAAACGATGCTCTTTCAACAATCCAAGTTGGCGGCGATGGGCGAGATGATCGATAACATCGCCCATCAGTGGAGACAGCCTCTTAATATGCTCGGTGTGATCATACAAGATGTCGAATATGCCTATCACTCTGGAAAAGTGAATGAAGATTATCTGCATACGATGAGCAGCGAATCGATGGAACAAATTGTTTTTATGTCGCAAACGATTGAAGACTTTCGTAATTTTGTCAAACCTGACCAGACCAATGCCCCGTTTGATCTGAATGAGGCCGTTTCAAAATCGTTACAGCTTCTTTCCGGGATGTTTGAATCGCATGGCATTGAAATTGACGTTCGATACTGCGATGTACCTTTGGAAATTAACGGATCGATAAGCGAATTCAAACAGGTGATGATTAATCTTTTGCAAAATTCCCGGGATGCCTTGGATGAGAGAAAACCGGCTTTGCCGAAGATTATTATTCGTCTTTTAACGGAGAATTCCAATGCCGTTTTATCTCTTCAAGACAACGGAGGAGGGATAGCCGAAAATATAATCGGGCGGATTTTTGAACCTTATTTTACGACCAAAGAAGAGGGCAAAGGGAGCGGAATCGGGTTGTATATGTCGTATGCCATCATACGAACCAAAATGGGAGGGAATATCAACGTTGCCAATACGGACGGAGGAACATTATTCACGATTTCGATTCCGTTACGACGCCACGCATGATATATCTTACTCCGGCGCATATTTCTAAGGGGAGTTTGCGTATAATGAGCATTATTCGATTAAAAAGGATTAGGATGCGATTATCTTGGATTACTTTATCAGCTTTATTAGCCTTTAGCGGCTGTGCACAAAAAGGGGCCTTCGATCTATTTAAGATGGATGAAGCGCACGAAAAAGCGATCGAGCAAACACGTACCGGAACAATCGTACTCTCTTTGGAAACTAAAGCGATTATGTCATCACTTTATTTGAATAAAATCGATCCGGCCGACTACAAAGACGGGGAGTATTTTATTGTAGCCGTTTATTTTGAAAATGACGATCGCACGATTAGAGTACGTGAACTCGAGTCAAACGGATATTCGCTGACGCTTAACGGGAAAAAAGCGACGTCGATCGAGTTGCTCGATAGCAAAGATCCCCGCCGTGCTATGATGCCGATCCAAAACAATTGGAATCGTTTTTATTTCGTCCGCTTCAACCCATCGGCTGAGAGTTCTTTAGTTCTTCAGCTCGAAAATAATCAGACAGGGTCGGTTGCGTTAAGCTATCAAAAATAGCACCGATCGATACGGGTTCACCCAATATCTTTTTATAAATGACATAATTGGCAAGGACCCGCTTGCCGTATTCGCGGCTTTCGGCATTAGAAATCAGCTCCATACTTAAAAACGGCTCGTACGTACCGCTTAGAAACGGGGTTCCGTTTTGAAGCATTCTTTTCGTAAATCCCATTCCACCGTTGTACGCATAGGCGATAAAGACCGGATTATAGAGATATTTTTGCAGATAATTCAGATGCACGATGGCGTATGCAATGTTATGTTCGGGATTGAACATATCATCATACGATGTCGGTTTAAACGGATTGGATTTGGCAATCTCATCTACGACGAACGGCATCAGCTGCATTAGTCCCAATGCAAACGAACGGGAAATCAGTCCGGGGATCAATCGCGTCTCCTGACGCATCAACGCGTACACGATCGCTTTTTGATCGTTTGTCAGGTTTTGCATATATTGATTGTACGGCATCGTAAAGTCGTGGATGAGCGGTGTGTAGGCACGCTCTATCATGTAGGCCTGTACCGCAACCGAATCTTCACCGTCGTAACGTTCGATCAGATTAACCAAAGTGTCGGGAGTAGAGGCTTCGATCTCTTTATGCAGGGAATTCCATATGAAAGGATCATCCCCCTTGAAACCGCCGGGGCCCGATGTCGGAAGAGTCGTAAAATAATTTTCGGTATCAATCCCTAATTTCTCTTTGGCATAGAGGGTATACATGTTGATATCGACGCTGTTAGCAAGCTCTTTAAAAGTGTCCTGCTCTCCGGTCAGCTCATATTCCCAGAAGAGCGTTTTGTCTCTGTCGATTGCGGCGGAATATTTTTTACGTGCTTCACGCAGATGGAAGAGGGCGTTTTCATTTCGTGAAAAACGGATATCGTTTATCGCAAGGAAAAAATGGGTTTGTGCCGTGTAAGAGCCTCCGCTTATGTTAGCCAGAGACTCTTGAAGTTTATCCATTTTCGGATCCGTTACCGCAATATAGACAAGCGAATCGAACCCTTTAAGCGTAATCAGCTGAGCAAGCACCTCGTCACTGATAGTTTTATTGAAATGATCTTCGCGATAAGGAGCCGGCGAGATCAAAAACAGCTTCAACGATGCGCCAAGATCACCTAACGGGGAAAAAAAGTTTTCCTGATTGATCGTACTGAGCCATTCAACATCACCGAATTTGTCGGAAAGACGACTGCGAATGGCTTCTCTCTCTTCAGGTGAAAGTGCCAGTGCTTTGGCCGGAGAGAGCCCGAGATACAGACAATCATCGTTTTCGACGCTCGGCAAATCACATGCTTGTTTTTGCATACACTCGGCGGTATAGCGGATTTCATTCTCATCGGTTTTCTTGGCGTAATCGAATAAAAAACGCTCATTGACATTATCTATTTGGTAAAAAGCATCGGAGGCTTCCGAGGCATTGATATCCTGGTGAAGATACTGCCAGATCAAAAAGTTTTTTTCGCGCGAAGCCGGTTTGTCGCTGATCTGTTCGAGTGTAATCGCTTCTGCACTGATACAGACTAAAAGTGCGGCTAGACTTAAACGGATCATCCTAACACCGCTGCATTGATGAGATTGACTAAAATGACATCCAAAACTTGAAGTATGATAATCAAAATTATAGGTGCCAGATCAAGCCCGTTAAAGACGGTGGGCATCGTTTTTCGGATCAGTCTGTATGCCGGTTCCGTCAGACGATAGATAATTTGAACGATCGGATTATAAGGATCGGGTCTGACCCATGTGAGAAGAGCACCGATAATGACTACCCAAATATAGACCGTCAGAAGCGAATGAACGATTCCGCCGAGTCCCGAAACGATTCCACCCATCATTTGACCACCTCTTTCAGATAATTTTTAATGTTCTGATATAAATCATTCAGCTCCGGCCCGTGTTCCGCACCGCTGAGCAGTAGACGCAACGGATTGAGAAGGTTTTTCCCTTCTAAACCGCTATGTTCCATCAAATACCCTTTGTACGACTCATAATCGTCAAAATGTGGGGCTTTTTGGGTCAATTTACGCAAAGTATCGAATTGCGCTTGGTATTCGTTCGGTGCGACCTTCGGCGCGAATACGGCACCGACTTTCTGACGCAGTTCTTTGAGGGTGCTGGCTTCTTCCAAAAAGAGTTTTGCCAGCTGCCCGATCTCTTCATCGGCAAAACCGACATAGCGAGAGAGCTCTTTCGGGTCTAATCCGCGCAGATGTTCGCGATTGATGGATTTAAGTTTATCGATATCGAAGCGGGCAGGAGCCTTGGAGATGGTTTTAAGATCAAACCATTTGATAGCCTCTTTGAGAGTGAAAATCTCGCTCGGCGTTTTGTTCCCCATCATGATAAGATAATTCGCGATCGCTTCGGGGAGGAAACCCTCTGCCAAAAGCCATTTGACGCTTGAAGCGTCGTCACCTTCGGACAGCTTTTTGTCTTCATTGTTCACAATAATCGGGAGATGGGCGTATTCGATTTTTTTGGTATATCCCAATGCTTCATGAATCGCGATCTGCTTAGGGGTATCGCTCAGATGGTCTTCGTCGCGGATGATCAATGAGATATCGGCGAGCATATCATCTACCGCACATGCAAAATTATAGGTCGGATATTTGTCGGCATGCATCAAGATAAAGCTGTCGATATCGTCGGGGGCGAATGTGCTTTCCCCTTTTATAATGTCGGTCACGGTAATCGGATGACTCGGTTTTTTCAAACGGATCGTAAAAGGATTCGGATTGTCGATGACGAGTTCTGCAGGAAGATTTTCGCAGGTACCGTCATACCGATAGGCAGTATTGGACTCTTTAGCATTTTCTCGTTTTGTTTCGAGGGTTTCGGGGGTACAGAAACAGTTAAACGCTTTTTTATCCTGCAGCAACTGCAAAGCCATCGCACGGTGAAAACGGACATTATTGCTTTGGAGCTGTTCTTCCTGATGTTCGATCCCGAATAGGGCGAGTATTTCGTAAATTTCTTTTTCTTTTCCCGGAATACTGCGTTCTTTGTCAGTATCTTCAATACGGATCAGCAGAGGCTCTTCGCGTTGAACGGCTGAAATATAGTTAAAAAGTGCGACACGGAGGTTTCCGATATGCATCTCTCCTGTCGGACTGGGTGCAAAACGTAGCATTAATTAATGATTCCTAATTTTTTTCTCTATTTTAGCGAAAAGTGATTTAACCCAACTTTGGGAGACATTAAGTGAGTAAAATGAAACAATAGGATAGAATAAACAATATTTGTAAACAACAGGCAACAGTGTGTCCATTCAAAAAATTGCAAAATATTCCAAATATTTTGATCTGCTAGTGATTCATGACGATAATATAGCACTCCCTTTTTCCGAAGTGGCCAAGCAGCTCTTTAAAAAAGTAATCTATCGGAAAAGTTCTGAACTGACAGAGGAGCTTCTAACGTGTCATCTGCTGATATTTTGTACGGCAGAAGAGGTTGTCAGCCCCGCATTGCTTAAAACGGTTACAGGATCGGTGCAGCGATTGGAAAGCATTCTATTCGCCACAAGGCATTCGGATGCCCGTATGCTTCGTTGCGCACTGTTGCTTCGTGCATTTAGCGCTTCGGATGTACCGAATACGGAAGAAGCTTTCGTAACGGAAATGCTCAAAGTATTCCCTTCTTTGATAAAAAAGCATAACGAGGAGATCATCGAAGGGCATCATCGCTATATTTTGGAACACTCAAATTATCTTTTCGCTATTAATAAAGGCGGGAAAGTCATTTATGCGAATGAACCTATGCGCCGGTATTTTAATGCCGCACACTTAAGCGAGCTCGAGCCTTACATCAACACCGAAGAGATTACTTCTATCCTAAATACACCGGGGTCAAACCAAAAAGTTATCACCCGAGCCGATAAATCAGATACAGCCAATTCAGAATATTTGTGCAATACCTATCCGATGAAAGAGGGGGAAACTCTCATTGGATTTCTTCCGCTTCATGCTTCTTTGCAAAATTGCGGAAAACGGCTTTTGAACCGCATGAGTTTCATCGAGCTTCTCAAAGACGCGTTTGTTATTCACGCGAGCGAAGATGAATCGATACCGATCGTCATGATTCATATTGAAAATGCAGAGAAAATTATCCAACACAACGGAGAAAACGTCTATAACGATCTTTGTAAAGAACTGGTTCTTTTAGCGCAGAATCATTTCGGCAAAGAGGCCGAAATCGCACAATGGCATAAAGATGTTTACACTCTTATCTCATCCAATACGACGATCGAAGAGTTTAAAACCGTCTTAGAAGGATTTCATAAAGAGGCGGCACTCCATGTCACCAAAAACGGCGCGGTACCTGTTTTAGACTCTTTCGTGATCGATTTGGAGGGGGTTGATCTGAACAAAGCAATCTCAATAATCGACCATATCCAGCAAAAACAGCTCCTTTCAGCCGATCTAAAAAATTTGGCTCATCATGAAATATCCGCTGCTCATACGAACAAAGGGGAAAAAGGGGATGCTCTGCACCATCTAGAGATGCTTATGCTGAGTAAAGCTCCTCTCAAATTGCTCAATTTTTACAAAGGAATTCGCATCAATACTCCGGCACGCATTGTGAAATTGGCGGACGGGATGGTCTATATCGCCATTGAAAAAATACAGGGATATGCGATGAAACTGGAGCAACAAACGGTGATACAAGCTGCTAATCTCCCCTTCGATCTGCAGGCGAACGTCAAAATCGTAGACGTCGCTAAAAAAATATGCGTTCTATCGCAATTTCACCCTCTAAAAGCTTCCGCAAACAACCGTCAGTACATACGGATTCAGAGCGACCATCGAATGCATGTGACGATGACTTCCGCAAAAAGTTCTATGTCCGGTACTATCTTAGATATTTCGATTAAATCGATCGCTTGTCAGGTCAAACTTTTAAAATCTCCTCCCGAACTTGAGAGTTTAATGCTGCTTCAGTTCAATCTTCCGTTGGCAAGCGCGGATAACGGAATGGTAAATATGGTAGTGGAGGGGAGGGTACAGTATGTACAGCCGGGAGACGATTTTACTAAAATTGTCGTTGTTCTCGATTTGCAGGAGCCGTTTGAAAGCTATTTGATCGACTATATCTACAGCCGTCAGCAGGCATTGATCAATGAGATCAAAATGATTGCCAACAAATTGTAGAGTTAAACCTTTTTACTCAGCGCTTCAATATGGGAGCTGTTTCCTAAAACGACTAAGATGTCGCCCGATTCCAGAATATCGTTGTTCTCGAAAGAGGTATACCATATTCCCTGATGTTTATATGCGATCGGTTTGACTTCGAATTCCGCTTCGAAAATTGGGGAGAGAACCGATATGCCGATCCAGAACAAAGGGACGGTGAGTTTGGCGATTTTCATCGTAATCGACAAGTCGATGGTCTCGTAATGCATGTTCTGCACCATCTTTTTGACTATTTTTTTTGCCGATTCCATTTCAGGATAGATTACTTTCGCCGCGCCGAGCTTTGAGAGGATTTGACCGTGTACAAGCGTAATCGCTTTTGCGATAACGGTTTCGACACCTAACTCTTTGAGGGCCATGAGTGTCAGAATGCTCGCTTCGATATCTTCTCCGATGCTGACGACGGCGACATCGCATTGGCCTATTCCCGCTTCCTGGAGTGCGCGAATATCGGTAGAGTCGAGTACAACGGCATCTTGCACATATTCATTGATATCGCGAATTTTTTCCTCGTCGTTGTCGACGGCAATGACGCTCATCCCCTGTTGGGCAAGCCCTTTGGCGACATGAAATCCGAATTTTCCTAAACCGAGTACTGCATAACTGTTCATATGACAATTTTTCCTTCTGCATATTTAATACGGCTATGCGCCGCTTTTCCCACGATGACGATCGTAAATGCAAACACACCCACGCGTCCCATCAACATCAATATAATGATATTAAACTTCCCCCAATCGCTAAAAAGGGCACTGTAGCTTAAAACACCGCCGTTACCCGTCGAGAGTCCAACCGTCGCGAATGCGGAACAGGTTTCGAACAATATCCGCAAAAACGGCAATCTTTCTACTTCCGAGAGGATAACGGTGGAAATCAATATATAAAAAGAGGCGACAAAGATGATCGCATACGATTTATTAATCTGATACGCGGAGATGGAACGTCTGAATATATGAGCGTTCGAATCGCCTCTAAGGGTAAACCAAACACCCACCAGCGCCAATGCGAACGCTGTCGTTTTTATTCCCCCTGCGGTACCGCCCGGACTGCCCCCGACCATCATGAAAAAGGTCGAGAAAAAGAGGTTCGAATCGCTCAGCAACGACATGTCGATCGTATTAAATCCGGCAGTACGGTAATTGACCGAGGTAAACCATGCTACCAGTATTTTATCGTAGATACTCAGAGAACCGAACGATTGAGGGTTGTCCCATTCAAGAGACAAAAGCATAATCATGCCGGCAACCGTTAAAACGGCTGTGGTGATTAAGACGATTTTGGTATGTGTAGAGAGGCGTAGCACCTCTTTTTTGCGGTAATGGTACAGTTCAAGCAATACGATGTACCCTAAACCGCCCAGCAATATCAATACCGGAATAGTCAGATTGACGACAGTGTCTCCCCGATAACTCATCATATTGTCGCTAAAGAGCGAAAAGCCGGCATTGTTAAAGGCCGAGACAGCATGAAATATACCGAACCAAGCGGCATTCCCGATCGGCATATCGCACCAAAAACGGAGCGTTAGAATGACCATTCCGATAAATTCGATCAAAAATACAGCGGCAAAAACAATTTTAAGAAAACGGACAAGCCCGCTCATTCCGGGGTAATTAAGTGATTCTTGAAGGATCAAGCGGTCGCGGAAGCCGATTTTTTTGCGGCGCATCACGGCAAAAAATGTGACAGCGGTCATGTAACCTAAACCGCCTATTTGGATCAGGAGCATAATTATGACTTGTCCCATAGGAGTGAAGTCTACCGGGGTGTCTTTGACGATCAACCCTGTCACACATACCGCCGACGTCGAAGTAAACAAGGCGTCTATAAATCTCAATTCGCCGTTATGGGCAAAAGGGAGGGAGAGCAGGGCAGTACCTAAGAGGATCATACCGATAAAGCTAAAAAGGATGATTTTTATTTCTTGGGTATGCGTGAGAAATCCTTTAGAACGAATGCGAAATGCTACGCCCGAACAACTTAAGAATAACTTTTTTATACACTGATGTCCCTTATCTCCGGATTTGCCTCATCTACCATTTGATCGAGCAGATTAAATAATACGGCACTGTTTTCTTCCATAAAGGTAATATTGTTGATGATACGCTCTTTATTGTGCAAGGCTAGGCACTCTTTCGTCTTGGTACACGGCAGAGTCTCCAATACCACTTTGTGCAGACTGATATGCGGTGCTTCCAAGTCTTTATAGGCTTTAGTAGCGCTAAATCGGATTTTTCCTTCTCCCCGATAATACCAATCTCCCATACGGCATCCGTGATGATCGGTAAATCGTGCCGCTTTTTCGGCATTTTCATTTATAATGGTCGAATACGCATTATGTTTAAAGATGATGTGATCGACTTTGACCAGTGTAGCAAACAACGAATCGGCAATAAATTTCGCCATTTTAGTCGAATCGTGTGCCGTTTTTGAAAATCCGCACAGTTTTTCTCTAAATCTACTCATATCTGATTGCGAACGGGTCGCGATCTCCGTAATCTCTTCCGAATTGGCTTGAATATCGTTAGCTTCTTGCTGTAGTGTATGCAGCGTAATTGAAATTTCTTGAGTCGCTTTTTGGGTTCTCTCGGCCAATTTGCGTACTTCGTCGGCAACCACGGCGAAACCGCGTCCGTGCTCCCCTGCTCGTGCCGCTTCAATGGCCGCATTCAATGCCAATAGATTGGTTTGATCTGCAATGTCCTTAATCAAACCGGCGACCGTGCTGATGTCACGTGTTCTTTCGGTCAGTGAAATAATCGCCCTATTGGAATTCGAGATTACTTCTTGAAGATGATCCATGTCGCTAACGATAGTATTGACATTCTCTTGGCTATCTGCCGACTCCTGCGCCGTAACGGCTGAAGAATTGTTAATCAACGTCGCATGACGGCTATTATTTTGAAGATTGGTCTGGATAATTTCCAGCCCTTTTGAAATTCCTCCGCTGATCACTTCGAATTCACGAGAGAGATCGGAACGCATTTTTCCTTTGAATGCTTCGGCTATTGTCGCGATAGCACAATTGAGTTCGGGGCACGCGGCTTCGAAATCACCTTTGTATCCTTCTTTGAAAATGATGCGTTTCATTTTTCCTTTGTTAGCCGATTGAATCGAAGCACGAATATCACGAATGACTTGTTCGACTTGATCGAGCATGTCATTGATTCCCCATGCGACACTTTGCAATACATGATCTTCCGGTATATTGGTGATACGGTCCGAGAGGTTTCCGCTTCCCGCTTTGATCAATACATCACGTATCTGTCGTATCAGAGTATCGTTGAAAATCTTTTCGCATCCCTCAGAAGGCGATGTCGGCAAAAACATTCCTGCGACAGCGACGGCGACGATAGCAGCGGCAACGACCGACATACCGTTAAAGCCTATTACCACAGCACTACCGATAAGTCCTGTAAAATAAAGTCCCGCTTGTCTATTGTTGAAGCGAGAGAATAAATTCATCATAGTCCACTCCCTTATCATTGAGTATTTTTTCTAATAAACGTTGTGAGCCGTTCATACCGTTTTTGTGTTCTTCTAAAAGCAGCTGTGTATACAGTGAGGGGATAATTTCCATAGCCTTTTGACTTGGTTTTCTCCGGACGGAATGAAAATCACGAATCATCCCTTTTTCATCCAATGTTGCCGTTGCGTTTGCAAAAACCCAGTAATAAGAGCCGT
>Ga0172377_10008345_pt1 | contig 10624 bp, 9 predicted proteins | sample Pumphouse3metaG_FD_119749 | JGI IMG/M metagenome (GOLD analysis project Ga0172377, IMG submission 119749) | Leachate microbial communities from a municipal landfill in Southern Ontario, Canada - Pumphouse #3 metaG | ecosystem: Engineered > Solid waste > Landfill > Unclassified | place: Canada... | reverse complement strand
TCCGCAAGGACAGGGATTCATGGAGGCCACTAACATAAAACTAGCAGGATAATCGACACTATATTTAGCACGAGAGATGTTGATTTGTCTATCCTCTAAAGGCTGCCGAAGCACTTCCAAAACAGAGCGATTAAATTCGGGTAGCTCATCTAAGAACAAAACGCCATGATGTGCCAAACTTATCTCGCCCGGCTGTGGAACAACACCCCCGCCTACCATTGCCACTTGAGAGATAGTGTGATGCGGACTTCTAAAGGGTCGTGTAGAGAGCAGCGACATTCCTTTTACCAACTTACCAGCCACAGAATGTATCTTCGTTGTTTCTAAGCTTTCATTTAACGACAATGGCGGTAATATACTAGGAAGTCGTTTAGCCATCATCGACTTTCCACTTCCTGGTGAACCAATCATTATCAGATTATGACCACCAGCAGCGGCAACCTCTAGTGCTCTTTTTACATTCTCTTGCCCCTTGACCTCCGAAAAATCAAAGTCAAACGAGGCTTGTTGTTTCTTGAAATTAGCACGGGTATCTACCACAGTTGGAAGCATTGTTTCCTCGCCATTTAAGAAATCGACTACCTCTTTTAGGTTGTCTGCGCCATAAACAGCTAGTTTATTCACTATAGCAGCTTCTTGTGCATTCTCTTTAGGAACAATCAGTCCACTAAAATGCTCTGCTCTAGCCTCAATAGCGATGGGTAATGCTCCTTTTATAGGTTTTAAGCTCCCATCTAAGCCTAACTCTCCCATCATAACATAGGTGCCTAGACGCTCATTAGTAACAACACCAGATGCAGATAAGATGCCAATAGCCAGCGGTAAATCGTATGCTGCCCCCTCTTTACGAATAGCAGCAGGAGCCATGTTCACAATGATTTGACTCGTTGGAAAACGAAATCCATTTATTTGTAAGGCAGACATGATACGTTCATGGCTCTCCTTAACGGCAGAATCGGGCAATCCGACTAAGAAAAATTTGCAACCTCTAGATTGGTTGACTTCAATAGTAACAATAATGGCATCAATGCCTTGTACGGCAGCTCCAAAAACCTTTACTAACATTACTTACTTCTTTTTTATTCTCACATTTTTTTTAAATAATCGGCTTAAGCTATCGGTAGGAATATCAAGACCAACTATTTTCTGATCGGGTCCAACTAATAGCGTAGCAGGTAATTTATCGATTCCATATTTTGTGACTAAATCGGTATTCCATCCCTTCAGAGAGCAAGCTTGAATCCACCCAAGTGAATCTTGCTGAATAGCAGCTAGCCACTCCTTCTTGTCTTGGTCGAGTGCAATATCCAAGAAATAAATGGCTTTCTTTTTTGATCTGTTTTTTTTAGAAAAGTGATGTTTCTTTATGGAGAAGGGATGCATCTTAGCATACTGTTTTTTTATGGCGATAAGAGTGCTATCCTGCCTCTCCCAAGAAGCCCAGAAAGTGAGCAATAGATAAGCACCATCAAAATGGGCTAATGAAACGTACTCATCCTGCATCGATTTCATCGTAAAGGACACCGCCCGTTTACCCACTAAGGAGCGTTGCAACGCACGTTGTCTCTTTTCCCATCGTCTCATTTGGGGCAGGTCTTGCAAATCGCCAGCTAATGATTTGATGAGCGAACGTATTTGCTCGCCATGAAGTGGTAGTGTGGGTATAAAATAATGCTCCAGCGCATACACACTCACTAGGCTAAATGTATTTCTCCGGATAAACGAATCTACCATAGCTAACTGCTTGTTGTGTGCACAAGAGTCTACCCTCGCTTGTAACGCGGCATACAGCTGCTGCATTTCGCCTCCTTTTACCTGCCAAGAGGTGGAGGATACGGAGGGTGCAGTAAGCAGAAGATGTGCCTTTTCCTCACAAAAGATAGGCATATCTCGTAGACTATCTACAAGGAGACGAGCTATAATAGGCTCCTCTATTTTCTTTGTAAAATGGAAAGAGCCATTCTTAACGAGGATGGTATCTAAAACATCTCTGTTTTCTTGTTCATAATAGAGGTAAATGGTATCATTCGATAAAAACGAAAAATGCCCCTTCAATTCAAACTGCTGGGTCTGCTTACAGCCCACTAAACAAATAAGCAAGAAAAATATAACAATACTAAAACTATTCTTTTTAATCATTTTATCGCACTAAATTTTAACTAACATGCCTCCTATATTATCCATAGAAGCACCTGTAACCGACGAGAGACAGCTATTCTGGTCCGACATATACAGCGTACCTAAAAAGGCAAAGATAAGCGCTTCTTTAAACTCTATGGTCTGCGCATCAGGAATAACAATTTCGCATTTTGACAATGCATCAATACGCTCTACCAAGAAAACATTATAAGCACCACCTCCAGTAATTAACAAACGGCCCTCTGTTGCAACACATGCTATCTGATAAGCAACATGTTCATAAAAAGTGCGCAGCTTATCCTCTAATGAAAGCGTATACTTGTCCATCATAGGATAGATAAAATGCTCCACCCATTCTCTACCAAGCGATTTAGGGAATCCTTGTGCATAATAGTCTAAGCTATTGAGCTCAGCTAAAAGAGCAGAGTCACATTTTCCTTTTCGAGCCAACGCACCATCTTTATCATATTCCAATCCTATTGTATTGCAATAATGATTGATTACATAATTGGCCGGACTAATATCAAAAGCAATACGAGTACCCGCTTGTTCATAGGAGATATTAGAGAAACCACCTATATTTAAGCAGTAGGTATAATCGCCAAATAGATGTCTATCCCCAATAGGAACCAATGGTGCACCCTGTCCATCTAGCATAATATCTAAACGACGGAAATCGAACACAGTAGGTATCTTAGTCTCGGCAGCAATAGCAGCCCCATCACCAATCTGAAACATCACCTTTTTAGCAGGTTCATGAAAGATGGTATGGCCATGAGAAGCTATTAAACCGGGTTTTATAGAATAGGTTGCCATAAATTCATTCACTCGTTTCCCTAGATAGGTGCCATAAGCACTATGAAAGGTAATAAAATCAATAGCTGACATTTGTTGTGCCTCTTCCCCTAATTTCTTTTTCAGTTCCTCGGTATAATCATAAGCAGTAGCTGCATCAATATGATATTGCCACTTATTATCTTTATGTGTAAAAGTACAACAGCAAACATCTAAACCATCAAGAGAAGTGCCAGACATAAGGCCAATGACCTGTATCGATTCATTTTTCATAGTAGTATAATTATTAAGTTGACAAAATACGTTTACTCAAATAATGTATTGGATACCACACAGCAAGAAAGCTAACAGAGATTACGGTAAGAAAAATCAGCACTACATCCATCCAATGCACACTTACAGGATAACTATCGATGATGAATTGGCCCGAGCCATTACCCAACGATAACCATCCAAAATATTGCTGTCCAAAACAGATGAGTACACCTAATAGTATACCAATAACTGCACCAAATGTAGCAATCATTCTGCCTTCATACAAAAAAATGGAGATAATTATTTTATTCGTAGCACCTAAACTCTGCATCACTTGTACATCCTCTCTTTTATCCAAGATTAACATGGAGAGAACACCAACAATATTAAAGCTAGCAATGAGTAAGATAAAGGTTAGGAAAAGATAGGCAATCAGTTTTTCCACCTGCATCACCTTAAACACATCCTCTTGTTGTTGATAGCGATCTTTCACTAGGAAAGTATCACCAAGAAGCTTTTGGATTTTTTGCTTTGCCCTATCTATATCCACCCCATCTTTTAATTTTAATTCTACCGAGGAGATTTCGTGCGTATACTGGAACAGTTTTTTTGCAAAGGCTAAAGAGGTAAGGATATAAGAATCGTCGTATTTTTGCTGATTAATAGAAAACACAACGCCAGGAGAGAAAAGAGCCAAATGATTAAAAGAGCGAGCTGGCTGCGAGATACTAATCGAGCTCTTTCTTTTGGGAACATACACCTGTAGAGATTCGCCAAACTCCACGCCCGTTCCCAAAAGAGACATCAGTCCTATGCCCATCACCCCGTAGGGGTTCTCGTTATCGGTTAATTGAAACGAACCATTGCCATAGAGCACACTATCAATAGGGACCAGTTTTTGAAAAGTAGTATCAACCCCCTTGATGGTAACTATTGCTTGCCGGTCTTTATATTGAACCATTGCAAATCCCTCAATAGATCGGCATACCGTTTCCACCTCCTCTAATGTAGAGAGTTGTTGGATAGAGAGCTGCGCTTCATCAAACGATTTGCCAGTTGTAGCCGTAATTTTTAGTGCGGGGTCAAAAGAGGAAAAGAGAGTTGCTACCATATCTTGGAACCCATTGAACACAGAAAGTGTACAAACCATCGCTAGGGTAGCAAAAGAAAGACCAGCTACTGATAATCCCGAAATGAAATGAATAGCTTGGTATTTCTTTTTCGAGATTAAGTAGCGTCTTGCAATATAATAAGGAAAATTCATTCCGTTACTCTTTGATTAATTCATCTATCTTTTCAATATAATCTAACGAATCGTCTAAATAAAATCTCAACTCAGGAATAATACGTAATTGATGACGCACACGCGTACCTAAATCAAAACGAATAGCCTTAGCATTGAGGTTGATTGCTTCAATCAATTCAGCACCTTTTGCAGAGGGGAAAATACTAAGATAGGCCTTCGCTACGCCAATATCTGGACTAATACGAACCACACTCACAGAGATTAACACGCCATGCGTAGCTTTTGTCTGTTGTAAAAAGATATCACTCAACTCCTTTTGAATCAGTCGAGCTATTTTATTTTGTCTTGTTGTTTCCATACTTTCTAAATTACACAATTATACATTTTATTTCTTACGAATAATGGTTAAACCATCTCGCATAGGTAATATCACCTTCTCCACACGGTCGTCCTCCTTTACATAGGTATTAAACTCCTTTATACCAATCGTCTGCAGGTCGCTATTCTTAGGCTTAGTCAGCACATGGCCATCCCATAAAGTATTATCCGCCAACAAATAGCCACCCTTCGCCAATTTAGACAATAACATCTCGTAATACGCTATATATTTCCGCTTGTCCCCATCAATAAAAGCCATATCAATCTGTATATCCATATCCGGGATAAGCGCTAACGCATCGCCAATATAAAACTTTATCTGGTCTGCATAGGCTGAACCCTCTAGCCAAGGCCGTGTAAAATCCTCCTGTTCATCATTTATCTCAAAGGTGTGAAGCATAGCTCCCGCTTCTAATCCTTCGGCCATACATAGAGCCGAATAACCACTATACGTACCAATCTCCACTAATTGCTTTGGACGAATCATTTGTACAAACATCTTGAGCATACGACCTTGGAGGTGACCAGAAGCCATTCTAGGACGAAGCAGCTTGATATGTGTATCGCGATACAGCGCCCGTAAATAGTCGCCTTCATCGTCAATATGCTGCAATATATACTCCTCTAACAATTCGTTGTCCGCTATCATTTTTCTGTAAAACTAGGCAGTAGATATTTTTTAGATTGTTCAATAATTTTTCCCACGTTGTTAAGTTCTAAGAAAGTAGTACCACCACCTTCGCCAAAACCACCACTTAGGTAAGCCACTAAATCTTCGTCCGCAATACGTCCTTGTGCTTTTAGTAAATCGAGTGCAGCAAAGAAATAGGCCTGTGCATTCTCTTTTTCCTCCAAATAGATAGGTAAAACGCCATAAGACAAAGCCATCAAACGCATGGTTCGTTCATTGTAACACATAGCAAGCACCGTATATTTTCCTCTAAAAGCAGCCACGCAACGTGCCGTTTTACCAGAATAGCTATCCGTTATAATAGCACGTATATTTAGTTTCTGTGTCGATTTTACTGCCTGTTTAGCTAAAAAGGAGGTCACATCGGCTTCTGCAGTCAAAGGGATACGAATATCATTCTCCGAGCTCTTATCCAACTCAGCCTGTGCAGCAATAGTAGCCATCGTTTTAACCGCTTGTACAGGATATTTACCATAAGCTGTCTCGCCACTTAGCATTAATGCATCGGTACGGTAATAGATAGCATTTGCAATATCCGTTACCTCTGCACGTGTAGGACGAGGATTCTTAATCATGGTATGCAACATCTGCGTAGCCACAATCACCGGTTTCTTAGCTAGCACACATTTACGAATCAGCATACGTTGGATACCTGGGATACGCTCCTGAGGCACCTCAATACCTAAATCACCACGTGCCACCATCACACCATAAGCCACCTCTAGAATCTCATCAATATTGTCTACACCCTCTTGGTTCTCTATTTTAGCAATAATTTTGATTGGACTGTTGTGGTCATCCAATATCTTTTGCACATCCAATACATCCTGTTTGTTACGAACAAAAGAGTGCGCCACAAAATCAAGATCCTTTTCAATAGCATATAGAATATTATTTCTATCTTTTCCCGTTAAGGAGGGTAGGTTAATACGTGCATTCGGTACGTTTACACTTTTCTTACTACCTAAAGTGCCATCATTCTGCACAATACAGATCAATGAATCGCCATCTTTCTCCACCACTTTAAGCTCCAAATCGCCATCATCGATAAGCAAACGTCCATCCACTAACACATCTTTGTGAATATCCTCATAGCTCACAGCAATACAATCGTGCACCGTTTCTTGTGTTGGATGACCCACCACTCTTACGCGGTCGCCAGCAACATAAGTAATCGGCTCCGCTAACTGTGTTGTTCTAATTTCTGGTCCCTTGGTGTCAATTAATATAGCAATCTTATTGGACACCTCTCTAACGTTAGCTATTATCTTTTCAAACCCGTCGCGCGAGGCATGGGCCGTATTCATTCTAACTACGTTCATACCTGCATCATACAGCTCCTTGATAAAAGAAACTTCGCAACGTAGATCGGAGATAGAAGCAACTATTTTTGTTTGTTTTCTCATAAATTTTACATTAAAAATTCTATTACTATTCTTTATTACTAACAAAAGCTTCCACCGCCAATCGATAGGAATCCATACCAAACCCAGCAATAACGCCTCTACAGGCGGCCGATAGTAAGGAGACATGGCGGAAAGCTTCTCTTTGGTGCACATTAGAGAGGTGCACCTCAATCACTGGAGAGGAGATAGCTTTAATGGCATCATACAAAGCAACAGAGGTGTGTGTATACGCACCAGCATTCAACACAATCCCATCTACTTGAAAACCTACTTCGTGCAACTTATCAATCAAAGCACCTTCGCTATTGGATTGAAAATAATCAAAATCAATAGAGGGGTAAGCAGATTGAATAGACTGATAGTAAGAATCAAAAGAACACTTTCCATAGATAGAGGGTTCTCTTACGCCTAATAAATTTAAATTAGGTCCGTTAATAATTTGCAGCTTCATACGCGTCAAAACTAAATATTTTTATACCTTTGTGAGTAGAATCTTTCGTGGGCAAAGATATGAAAAAAGAAATGAATAATTTTACAAAATCAGTGAATAATAGGCAAGTAAATGCTTCATTAATGCAGCATTACCAGCAATATTTACGACTAGAAAAAGCCCTTTCGAAGAACACACGAATGGCTTATAAACAAGATTTAATGAAACTATTCTCCTTTTTTCAAGACGAAGAGATAGACATTATAACTGCTAAAACCACTGATTTTCATCAGTTTCTGGCCCATTTACACAGCATAGGCATCCACGCCCGTTCACAGGCACGCATCATCTCAGGCATTAAATCGTTCTATCACTACCTGCTGTTAGATGAATATATTGCGGTAGATCCTACTGCATTATTAGAGATGCCCGCCATTGGCCTACACCTACCCGAGGTGTTATCTATCGAGGAGATAGACCAAATTATCGGCGTTATCGACCTAAGTAAAAAAGAGGGACAACGCAACCGCGCCATGCTCGAAGTACTCTACAGTTGTGGTCTACGTGTTTCCGAGCTGATTGAACTAAAGATGTCCGATTTATATCTCGAAGATGGGTTTATCAAGGTAGAAGGAAAAGGCAACAAACAGCGTTTAATACCGATCTCAGAGCGTGGTATCAAAGAACTAACGAACTATTTTATCGATAGAAATCAACTAGAGATAAAGCCCGCTTATAACGATTTTGTGTTTATTAATCGTAGAGGGAGTAGTCTATCGCGTATCATGGTCTTTCATTTTATCAAAGAATATGCTAGTTTAACTGGGATAAAGAAAAATATCAGTCCACATACCTTTCGACACTCCTTTGCTACCCATTTACTAGAGGGAGGGGCTAATTTACGTGCTATCCAGTGTATGCTAGGACACGAGTCTATTACCACAACAGAAATCTACACCCATCTCGACCGAAACATGCTGCGCGAAGAGATTCTGATGCACCATCCGCGCAACCAGATTGACCACTGCACTACCAGCACAGCTCGCGACTAGAAAAATGAAACATAAAGAGAACTTAAAACCAAGATATACTCCTTATAGCGTGCCATTTGTAGCAAAAAAAGAAGAAATTATTCGAAAAAGATAAAGGGCAACGTTTTTTTACACTTTTTTTCATGTTACCGACAAAAAATTAATATCTTTGCAAAAACTGTTTGCCCTAAAACGGCGAACTTCTAAAATAAGAAATTTTAGTATTCTGTTATAATTAAATTATTTATTATGATTAAAAAATTGTACCTGCCCATCCTTATGGCATTAGTTATCGTGGCATCATGCGGTAAATTAGGAAAATTATCTCCGGAGTATTTTACTACCACTCCTCAAGTTCTTGAAGCAGTAGCTGGCAATGTACCTGTTACAATCAACGGAACATTCCCAGAAAAGTACCTTAAGAAAAAAGCTGTAGTTGAAGTAACTCCTGTTTTGAAATGGGACGGTGGAGAAGCAAGAGCTGAATCTGCTACTTTCCAAGGTGAAAAAATTGAAGGCAACGGACAAACTGTTATCTACAAAACAGGTGGTAATTACACCATCAAGGCTAATTTTGCATATGTTCCTGCAATGGAAAAATCAGAATTATACCTAGAGTTCAAAGCTAAGATTGGCAAAAAAGAGGTAGAAATACCAGCAGTTAAGATTGCAGATGGTGTTATCGCTACTTCTGAATTAGTAAATCAAACTGTAGAACATTCTGCAACAGCTGTTGCACAAGATGCTTTCCAACGCATCATCAAACAAGCTAAAGAAGCAAACATCATGTATCTAGTAAATACAACAAATGTTCGCTATAGCCAATTGAAATCAGAATCTCTTAAAGAGTTTAACGAAGCTGCAAAAGAGATTAATGCTGACACAAAAAACAAACAACTAAACAACATTGAGATTTCTGCTTACGCTTCTCCAGAGGGTGCAGTAGATTTGAACACGCGTTTAGCTAAAGGTCGTGAGGCTAGTGCAGAGAAATATTTGAACAAGAACTTAAAGAAAGCCAAAATTGAAACAACAGTAGATGCTAAATACACATCAGAAGACTGGGACGGTTTCCAAGAGTTAGTTTCTAAATCTAACATCCAAGACAAAGATTTGATTCTTCGCGTTCTTTCTATGTACCAAGATCCAGAGCAAAGAGAAACAGAGATCAGAAACATTTCTGCTGTTTACAAAACATTAGCAGATGAGATTCTTCCACAACTAAGACGTTCACGTTTAACATTGAACTACGATTTGATTGGTAAATCAGACGCTGAGATTGCACAATGTGTAAAAGAAGATCCTGCACAACTTAATGTAGAGGAATTACTTTATGCTGCTACATTAACTAACAATGTAAACGAGAAAACAGCTATCTATACCAAAGCAACTAGCATGTTCCCTAACGATTTCCGTGCTTATAACAACTTATCTGGTCTTGCTTATAACAATGGTGATATGGCAACAGCTAAGAGCATGGCTAAGAAAGCTGCTTCTATGAATGCTGCTTCTCCAGAGGTAAACATGAACTTAGGTTTAATTGCTTTAGCTGAAAACAACGTAGATGCTGCTGAAACTTATTTAGCAAAAGCTGCTGGTGCAAAAGGCTTAAACGAAGCTTTAGGAAATCTTTACATCAAACAAGGTAACTATGAGAAAGCTTGCAACGCATTTGGTGATACAAAATCAAACAGTGCAGCTATCGCTCAAATCCTTTCTAAAGACTACAACAAAGCAAAAGCAACACTTAGTAATGTAGATGCTCCAGACGCTTACACAGCTTATTTAACAGCTGTATTAGGTGCTAGAACAAACAACTCTACTATGGTTACTACTAACTTAAAGAAAGCTGTAGCTATGGACGCTTCATTAGCTGAGAAAGCAATGAACGACCTTGAATTTTCTAAATTTGCAGTAGATACAATTGTAAAATAAGCAATTCAAAAGAATAAAAAAAGATGCTCTTGTATAGAGCATCTTTTTTTTGTACCCACTCCATAGAGGGACAATCCAAAAGCTCAAGAACAAGAAAGGCTGCTTCTATAAATATAGAAGCAGCCTTTTCTGTTTATCGTACCCTCTCTATTTCTTAATAGGGATCAGGATATTAGAGGATCCAGAAGCCGAAGAAAAATGCAACGATTCTGGGTGTTCCTTTACAAAAGTTTCAATATGGCGAATACGTTTATTAGTTAGTATCTCGTCTACCGCAATAAGGATGCCCGTTTCTTCCACATCACCAAAGCCATAGTT
>Ga0172377_10008341_pt1 | contig 10630 bp, 11 predicted proteins | sample Pumphouse3metaG_FD_119749 | JGI IMG/M metagenome (GOLD analysis project Ga0172377, IMG submission 119749) | Leachate microbial communities from a municipal landfill in Southern Ontario, Canada - Pumphouse #3 metaG | ecosystem: Engineered > Solid waste > Landfill > Unclassified | place: Canada... | reverse complement strand
CCCCTGAGAAATGGCGTGATTTCTGGCAGGACGGAAACGTTCGCAGTTATTATTTTATTGGCAAGGATAATATTCCCTTTCATACCATAATATGGCCGGCAATGCTTATGGGTTATGGGAACCTGAATCTTCCTTATGATGTACCTTCTAATGAATATCTCACTATAGAAGGCCGCAAGCTTTCATCCAGCCGCAACTGGGCGGTTTGGCTGCCGGATTATCTTTCACGCTACGATCCGGACCCCTTGCGCTATTTGCTTTCGGTAAATATGCCTGAGACATCAGATACAGATTTCTCCTGGAGAGAATATGTGCGCCGCAACAACGATGAACTGGTGGCTACCTACGGCAACCTTGCTCAGCGGGTATTAACCATGACCTACCGGAATTTTGACGGGGCTGTTCCGGAACCCGGGGATTTCGATCCGGCAGACCTTGCACTGCTTGATAAATCCGAAGCGGCTTTCAGGCACATCGATGATATGCTTGCCGGCTGCCATTTCAGGGAGGCGATCAGAACCGCCATGACCCTGGCTGGTGATGCCAATCGGTATCTTGAGGAGAAATCCCCCTGGAAAGTTATAAAACAGGACAGGCAGAAAGCAGCGACATCTCTGTATGTTGCACTTTCTGTTATCGATATCCTTAAAACGGTAATGTACCCCTTCCTTCCGTTTTCTTCACAGAAACTGCACCAGTTTCTTGGATATTGCGGAAAGGTTGAAGATCAAGGTTGGAAAATAACCAATTTGGAACCTGGCCAGAAACTGAAGGCACCGGAGCCTCTGTTTACCAAGCTGGATGAATCAGTGGTAGAAGAGGAAACCAGCCGGCTGGGTAAATAGCATGGAGGCAAGGTGAAGGATATAATATACGGTCCGGTTAGCCAGGATCTGGAGCGGGTAAAAAACAAACTGTGCAGCTTTTCTCCGGCCGGGATTACCAACTTTCCTGATTCGGAAAAAATGCTTGGACAGATACTCGGAGGAGGGAAGCTTTTAAGGCCTCTCCTGGTGCTTCACTCCGGCAGTTTTTATACCTATCTCCCCGAAAAGTTGTTGCCTATGGCGACTTCAGCCGAAATGCTGCACGTCGCAACACTGGTACATGATGATGCTATTGATAAAGCTGATACACGCCGGGGTAAACCTACCATTAATTCTATCTGGGGTTCCGACAAGGCAATTGTCCTGGGAGACTATCTGTTTGCCTGCGCAGCTGAGTTTGCAGCAGAAACAGAAAGCCTCCGCGCGGTAAAACTGTTTGCCGGGGCACTTGCGAGCATATCAACCGGAGAGCTTCGTCAGAGCTTTAGTGCCTTTAACATGGTACAGGGGTATGACCAGTACCTGAAACGCATTATTGGAAAAACTGCTTCTCTTTTTGCAATGGCTACAGAAACGGGGGCTGCCCTTAGCGGTGCACCGGAAGAATCCGTGCAGGTGCTAAAGGATTATGGCATGAATCTGGGAATAGCTTTTCAAATCATGGATGATGTTCTGGATTTTACCGGAACTGAGGAGGAGCTGGGTAAACCGGTTGCTTCCGATTTGTTACAGGGAACAGTAACACTGCCATCTCTCAAAATACTTGAGCGTTACCCGGGTGATAATCCGGTTACCCGTTTGTTTGAGAAAAAGGGCAATGTTGCCAATAATATTGCTGAGGCAATCAGTTTGGTAAAGACGACACCGATTCTGGAAGAATGTATAGAAACCGCCCTTGGATACTCCAGGACTGCTTGCAAGGGTCTTGAAGCATTGCCGGCAAATCCGAGCAAAGAATCTCTATATGCGTTAGCTGATTCTATGGTTAAAAGGCGGAACTAGCAGTACCATCCAGGTACTTTTCGGTTTTATCGGTAGGGCGCCTGGCCTTAAATTCATCCACTGCGAAAGCACACGCCTCAAAGGCTTCTTTTCTGTGACCGGCTGCTACCGCGATAACCAGGTTGATATCGCCTACCTTGAGTTTACCGGTCCGGTGCACAAGCGACATTTCGTTGACAGGATACTTTTCCCTGGCTTCATCAACTATTGACTGAAGCACCTTTACGGATTCAGTTCCCTTATCAGAATACTCTACATATTCGACCATTTTATCCCGGTTGTTATCACGTATTAAACCCACGTAAGTGCAAACGCATCCGCTGTCATCGGTTTTGGTAGCGCGAACGACTTCTTCAGGTGACAATGTTTCACTGGTTACTGCTATCATAATTTAATCCCGTCCTATTCTGTGGTGTTTTTCTTATCTGTGCCCGGATCAGCCTTTTTGGCAGGTTTTCCAACGGATTTCTTCCCGGATGCGTTCTTGGGGGTTGCTTTTCCCTTGGTGGCACCCTCATCTTCAAAGATTTCCGATTCGTTTGAAGGAATATTCTTCGCCTCCCCCTTGCCGTTCATGGGGCCGGTAAAAGCCTCCTCCATTTCCTTGCCTTCAAGACCTTCTTTGACAATCAGAATGCTGGATATATGGTCTAGCCTCTTTCGGTTTTCAGTCAGGATTTTTTTGGCTGTATCATATGCTTCCTGGATGATGGCGTTAACTTCCTGGTCGATAATATCGGCAATGGTGTCCCCATAGTTTCTCTGCTCGGTAATCTCCCTGCCGAGGAAAATCATATCCTGGCGTTCGCCAAAGGTACGTGGCCCGAGTTTGGTGCTCATACCGTACTGGGTTACCATTTTTACAGCCAGATCGGTGGCGACCTTTATATCGTTGGAGGCACCGGTGGAAAGTTCGCCGAATACAGTTTCTTCTGCTACCCTTCCTCCCATTAGTGTTGCCAGGCGATCTTTATACTGGGAGAGAGTCTCAATATAGCGATCCTCAGATGGTAATTGGCGGGTATGACCGAGGCTCATGCCGCGGGCAACCACGCTGATTTTGTGGACTGGGTCAGCATTGGGAAGCAGGCGGGCTACAAGAGCATGTCCGGCTTCATGATAGGCAATGACTTCCTTTTCCCTGGTACTGATGCGGCGGCTTTTTCGTTCCGGTCCGGCAATAACACGTTCGATTGATTCTTCGAATTCTTTCTGGCCGATGGTTTTCTTGTTTCTGCGGGCTGCAAGTATTGCTGCTTCATTAACCAGGTTAGCCAGATCAGCTCCAGAAAAACCAACCGTCTGTTTAGCCATGGATTCCAGATTCACGGCTTTGTCAAGAGGTTTGCCGGCAGCGTGTATCTTCAAGATGGCTTCTCTGCCGTGAATATCCGGCATGTCCAGTATTATTCTGCGGTCAAAACGACCGGGTCTAAGCAATGCGGTATCCAGGATATCCGGCCGGTTGGTTGCAGCAATCACAATGACGCTGGTATTGGTGTCAAACCCGTCCATTTCTACCAGTATCTGGTTTAACGTCTGTTCGCGTTCGTCGTGGCCGCCTCCGACGCCGGCTCCACGCTGGCGTCCTACAGCATCAATTTCATCGATAAAAATAAGCGAGGGAGCATTGCGCTTTGCCTGTTCGAACAGGTCTCTCACACGGGAAGCGCCGACGCCAACAAACATTTCTACAAACTCACTGCCGCTGATAGAGAAGAAGGGTACTCCAGCTTCACCGGCAATTGCTTTGGCAAGCAGGGTCTTGCCGGTACCCGGAGCGCCAACCAGCAGTGCTCCTTTGGGTACACGTGCTCCAAGAACCTGGAACTTTTCCCGGTTTTTAAGGAACTCTACGATCTCATACATTTCCTGCTTGGCTTCATCGGCACCGGCAACATCTGCAAAAGTTACCGAAGGTTTTGAAGCAGAAAACAGCCTGGCTTTGCTGCGGCCGAAGCTCATAGCCTGGCTGTTGGCGCCTTTTGCCTGTGAAAACATGAAGAGAATCAGACCGCCGATAAGCAAAAGCGGCAGGAAATTAATAAACACCCCGCCCCAGTTGATACCGGCTTCAACAATATCAACTTCTACACCTTCCAGGTTAAGGTTGGGAATTTCGTAAATACTGACCCCTGCCTCTTTGACAGCCCGGTATTTGGCACCATTCAGATCGGTAATACTCAGCACACTGCCTTCAACAGTGATATCTCTGATTACTCCTTCATGAGACATGTTAATCACCTGGCTGAAGGGAATATCTGCGGGTTTTTCATTGCCGATTGAGGAAAAGGTAAAAAAGACAATTACCGCCAGTATGATGATGATATAGATAAAAATGCTTCGTTTAATATTTATTTTCAATTAGTAAACCTCTGCTAGGGATACCTAATTATATCAGAAAAGAGCCATGCTACAAAGAATGCGAACGAATAACCGTGTTTTCATCATTCTAAACAGTGGAGAACAACGGCTTCCTTGCCTGTAATATGCCAGATAAAATGATCAAACAAGCTCCTTTCATTTTTAACATTTTCCGTAACCAATGAATTGAAAGCCGTTATTATAAGGCTCTGACATTTAAATTTCTGATTTTATCTGGTTGTATTTGGTTTTCAACACAAGCGCATCAGCTTCCATTGCCGGGCTCTCGCAGATGATAACACCCCCTGCGTTAAAATCGACAAGCGCTTTTAGCAGTTCGGGATAGTTAAAGTCAGATTCGTCAAGTGGCAAATGCTTGAGTTCTCCTTTTGGCCCGTAGTGTATACCTGATACATGCAGATGCAGCTTGCCAAGAGCTTCTTTGCCGAGAATTGTTTCAATTTTATCCAGCACAGCGGTGAATTCTTTGTAGGTATTGATTTTACCGGAATAGGCGTGGAGATGGGCAAAATCTATACATGGGGTTACTCCATCACGAGCAGAGCACAGGCCAAGTATTTCATCAAGAGTTCCAAACTGGCTTGGTTTCCCTGATGTTTCCGGCGAAAGCTTGATAGATGAATTGGCTTCTTCCAGCTTGCTCCTCACTTCAGCGATGTTGGCAGATATTACTGCATAAGTATCTTCGGGAGTGTTTTTCAGGTAATAACCGGGATGAAAGACGACATTGTATGCACCTGCGAAAGACCCAATATAGGCAGCACGGAACAGTATTGCCTTGCTTTTGGCAATTTTTTCCGGCTCCAGCGCGTTAAGATTCAGGTAATAAGGAGCATGGGCTGACAGGTGGATGTTATATTCGCGGGCAGCTGATCCAACAGCTAAGGCGGTGTTTTGGGTCAGGTATACCTGGCGGACAAACTCAATTTCCATTGCATCAAGGCCCAGCGTGTGCAAATGATGGATTCCATCGACTGTGGTTGAACCGGGAGTGCTTAACGGTATCCCGGCCGTTCCGAACAAGATTGTATTCATCAAGTGAGAGTATAACATAAAACACATATTATCAGGCTTATGATATTTCTGATTTATGCTATAATTAACGAGTAATTTACAATAAACACTGGAGGCCTATTTCTGGAAGCGATAGATGTAGCCCGGCGGGCAGTAGAGATCGGAAACGATAAACAGGCAGAAGATATTGTGCTCCTGGATGCCCGCCAGGCGTGCAACTTTACTGACTATATGGTGATACTATCCGGTGAATCGGACCGGCAGATAAACGCTATTCGAGATGAGATACTACACTCCCTTAAACAATCCGGCGTATATGCGCGGCATGTTGAAGGAGATGCATCGTCCGGATGGATTCTTATAGACTACATCGATGTAGTAATTCACATCTTTGCTCCATCTGAGCGCGAATACTACAACTTGGACAGCGTTTGGCCTGCGGCAAGTCCGGTTGTCCATATCCAGTAACAGGTATTAGCGCATTCTGGTGTACTGGCAGATATCTCCACCGGCAAAGAAGGTATCAACTTCGATTGCGGCAGTTTCCGGAGAATCTGATGCGTGGATAGTATTACGGCCGATATCCAGCCCAAAATCCCCTCTGATAGTGCCTTTTTCAGATTTGGCAGGGTCAGTTGCACCGCATGCTTTTCGAATACGGTTAACAACATCTTCGCCTTCGAATACAGCAGCTACGATGGGTGAGGACGTAATATAATTCACCAGGTCGTTAAAAAACGGTTTATCCCGGTGGACAGCATAATGTCGTTCTGCCAGTTCTTTATCTGCATGAAGCATTCTTATTGCTACCAGTTTTAACCCCAGTTCTTCCAAACGGCTAAGTATGGTTCCGGTAAGACCGCGTTCGACGCCATCCGGTTTGACCAGAATAAGTGATTTTTCCATTGGATCTCCTCTCTCGTTGAGTGTTATTTGATCAAGCCGAGCAGTTCATCCGTATTGATACATGCCAGGCTTTCAACCACAAAGTCAGCTTCTTGCAAGGTCACTGCCGGGTTGCTCGTGGCAACGGCAAGGCAGGCCATTCGAGCCTGTTTTGCTGCGCTTACTCCCTGCAGTGCGTCTTCTATGACGAGGCATTTCCCCGGATCAACGCCAAGCTTTCTGGCAGCTGTAAGAAAAACCTCCGGATCTGGTTTTCCGCGGGTTATGTCTTCTTCTCCTACCAAAACCCTGAAATACTGGCGGATGCCGAGTGCTTTAAGTATGCACCTGATATTATCTTGAGGTGCAGAAGAGGCAATTGCCATTGATATTTTGCGCTTTTTAAGACCTATAATCAAGTCTATAGCGCCAGGGAGGGGTTCTATACCGGCTGAAACCATTTGCCGGAAAAGTGTTTCTTTGGCAGAAATTACAGCCTTTGCCTGTTCTGGGGAAAGGTTTAAATTCATTCCCGCTACTATGGAATCATTGCTGGTTCCAAATGTATGCCGGAAATACTCTTCTTCAAAGTCAACAGCAAGCGGTTTGAAGGCTTCTTTCCATGCCTGCAGGTGATGTTCTGCGCTGTCTACAATGACTCCGTCCATATCCCATATAACAGCCCTGGATGGAATACTTGCAGATGATGCAATGGGCACTTTATTTTTTGGTTTGGTGATATGAGGCTTTTTCAGGTAAAAGGGTTCGAGCGTATGGACGTCATCTACCTGGCAGGACTTAAACCTTTCGCTGGCCAGCAGGGCAACCTCTGTACTGTAAGCAGGCAAGTCCTGGCAAAAGGGCAAGACGACTTTGCCGCCTGGTCCTTTTGCAAGAACTTGCTTTAAGGCTTGATCCATATCACCGCAGATAATCGCATTTTGCGGGACTGCGTTGATCAAATCTTCAGCCTTTATCAGAAACGGCTCTTTTATAAGCTCAAGCCTTCCGGTGATAGACTTGTAAAAAGCAGATGATAAAACATCCTGCCCTGATTGGATAACCGGAACAATAAACGCATCCGGCGTGGCATGCTGGCAGGCAATGGCTTCCAGGCTGGAAATTCCGGCAATAGGAACATTGAGGCTGTAAGCTATGCCCTTGGCAATGCTTAAGCCCACCCTCAAGCCGTTGAAGCCTCCGGGCCCGATTGCTGCTCCTATACCTTGAATATCACCGATCTGTAAACCAGCCTTTGATAGCAGGAGGTCCAGCGCAGGCAGCAATTCTACTGAGTGGTTGTGCCTGCATTCCCATGTATTTTCCGCTCGCAGTATCATATTATCTACTAGAGCAAGGCTGGTGTAACGGGTTGAGGTATCTATTCCCAGAACAAGCATATAGTTACCTGATTTCTTTCAGTAAATCAATATAGCGTTTGCCGGAGGGATAGAATCTTAGCTCCCGGCTTTTTTCACCGGTGGTTTCGAAGTATACAGTAAGGTTATTTGCCGGCATCAGTTCAAGCCCTTTATCGGCCCATTCTATTACCGTAAGCCCTTCCCCGTACAGGTACTCATCTATGCCCAGCCCTTCAACTTCATCAATATATTCCAGGCGGTACAGATCTATGTGATAAAGGGGGAGCCTCCCCTTCATTTCTCTCACCAGTACGAAAGTGGGGCTTTGTGCGGGTTCGGTTATACCAAGCCCCCTGGCTATTCCCTGGGTAAGGCAGGTTTTACCTGCTCCCAGGTTGCCAATGAGCAGGACTGCATCACCAGGCCTGGCAGCCTTTCCGATTTTAACTCCCATTGAGATCGTGGCTGCCGGTTTTTGGCTAATAAAGACAAAAGAAGGAGCGCTGTTAGCCAAAATGCTTCCATCCGGCTGTATTCAGGTTGACAAGAGATGCATTCTCGCCGGTCAGTTCAATATGACCAGGAGGAGCTTCTGTAATCCTTCCTATAATGCTCATCTGAACACCAATTTCTTTGGCTATATTTTTCATTGCATTTTTACTGGCGGTGAACAACAATTCGTAATCTTCCCCGCCGCTTAAAGCCAGTTCTGCAGCCTGCTTGAGGGAAAAACCCGATTTGATCAATGGCTCGAGAGGCAATTTATCAACATCAATTGTTGCGCCCAGACCGCTGGCGGTCAACAGGTGTCCCAAATCTGCAAGCAGACCATCGCTGATATCAATGGCGGAACTTGCTCCTTCATTCTTCAGTACATGTCCTTGGGCCAGGCGTGGAACAGGCTTGATGAATGACTGCACCAGTTGGGTAGTGTACTCACCGTCCGGTGTGCACGGGTTATATAAAACCGTTCGCCCGGCTGCTGCAGAACCAGGGAATCCAGTAATGGCGACAAGGTCTCCTTTTCTGGCTCCGGAACGTTTCAGCATACCGGCAACGGAACCGGTACCTATCAGGGATACGGTTATGCTGATTAACGGGGAACGACTGATGTTCCCCCCTCCAATGGAAACTTCCGACTCCCGGGCAAGCTCGAGCATTCCCTGATAAAATGAGACAATATCTTCTACCTGTATATCTCCCGGCAGTGCCAGTGAAACCAGGGCGATGGAACCAAGCCCCCCCATGGCTGCAATGTCGCTAAGATTTACTGCCAGTGCCTTATAGCCAAGATCGTACCATCTGGCAAACTTCGGATTGAAGTGGACTCCTTCAACAAGGCTGTCGGTTGTTGCCAGGTGTATACCGGCATGAAAAGTCCACGCGCAGGCATCATCGCCAATGCCCAATAATAAATTGGGGGTTTCTCCGATGGTGTTTCGGATAATTTCTATGAGTTCGAATTCGCCGATATCTTCAATTTTCATCTGCTTGAGAGTATATCATCTGCTTTGATAAAGCTACAAGGAACAATTATAGTTTCGGTTTTTTCGGGAATTTTGAAAATGTATCATGGGTATTGACTAAGATGGTAAAATTAAATATAAGGGGGTGGGTAGCGCCAAAATATTTTGTATCAGAATTACAGCCTCATCATACTAGCTGGAGGAAAAGGACGAAGGCTGGGGCAAGAGAAGGCTTGGGTTAAATTTAAAGGCCAGACCCTGCTGGAAAGAGCAGTTTCCAGGCTGGGATCATTAACAGACCAAATTATAATTGTGAGTGCGCCAGGGCAAAAATTGCCTCTTGGTGGCACTACAGGCAGGTTGGAGATAGTTGAAGATGTCTATCCCGGGAAGGGTCCGCTTGTTGGTATATACAGCGGTCTCAGTGCCTGCCGGGGTATAGGTGGTTTTGTTACCGCCTGTGATATGCCTTTTGTAAACCTTGAGTTTTCCCGTTACCTGATAAGCCTGAGTCCAGGTTTCGATGTTGTAATCCCGGTACGCGGTGAGTTGCAGGAGCCTCTGCATGCCTTTTATTCCATGCAGTGCATTAAGACCATCGGCGAACTTATTGAAAAAGAAGATTACAAGATTGACCACCTTTTGCAACGAGTAAGAACGAGGTATGTGGAAAGCAATGATATTGAACGGTTTGATCCTGCGGGTAATAGTTTTTTTAATATTAATACACTCCAGGATCTTGAAACAGCCGTAAAAATGGCTTCTGCGCCCTCCGAAAAACAATTAATTAAAAAAACGGAGATTGCATAATGTTAGAGGTGTCCCTTGATATTTAACTCAGATGAGTTTGTTTTTAATGCGCCGCGCCCGATAACACGGGCACGCAGAGTTCTTATAAAGCCGGATATATCGTCCAGCAAAAGTTATCCATATACAACCAGCCCAAAACTGCTAAACGCTATCATAGAAGGAATACGTAAAGTAAGCGATGCCAACATCATGATTATTGGCGGTACTCCGGATGGCAGCCCGGTTAGCGAAGTTTACAAGTCTCTGGGTTACGATTTCCCTCGGGTAATAATGGTGGATGTCAAGGAATGTGTTTGGGTGGAAGTGGATAATCCTTTGGAAAAGCCGCTGGCGGTGCCGACTTTTCTGATCCCCAACATTGTGCTTTCAAGTGATTATTTGATAACCACCAGCCCGCTGAAAACTGAAGACGGGCATGGAAAATTGACCATAGCCAACCTTCTTTCCCTCCTCTCAGTAGAAAGATACGGCAAAAACTGGAAAAACTTGAATGAGTTTGATATGCAAAGAGTTCTTGCCGATTTGTATTTTACTATGCCGTTCGACATGGGCATTATCGAGGGAACAAGCCGGCTGGATATCCGGAATGGAGCCAAAGATACCGTCGATTCTTTTGGTATGATATATCAGGGGGAACCCTATTACATAGATAGAGAAATGTCAACCGCTTTGAATATCAAAACCACTTATCTGGATTTGGTTGACGAAGCTGAAGCAGAGCTGGAAGGGGAGGAAGACTAAACAGCGAGTTATCTTATATCGAAATCCTTGTAGATGCGCAGAGTTTCTATTTGTTCCACTTTTATGTTTTCAACCAGAGCGCCAGGAGGCCCCTTTTCTATCAGGCGTAAAAAATTATCCAGGGTAGAGGCACTTCCCT
>Ga0172377_10008340_pt1 | contig 10631 bp, 10 predicted proteins | sample Pumphouse3metaG_FD_119749 | JGI IMG/M metagenome (GOLD analysis project Ga0172377, IMG submission 119749) | Leachate microbial communities from a municipal landfill in Southern Ontario, Canada - Pumphouse #3 metaG | ecosystem: Engineered > Solid waste > Landfill > Unclassified | place: Canada... | reverse complement strand
TCGCTCAGGATGACAGTATCGCTCAGGATGCCTATTGTATTTTTCCCCCCAGCCTTTCGAAATCCTCCCAGAAATGAGGGTAGGACTTTTTTACCGCACCGCTTCCCGTAATAATAACGGGTTTTTTACATTTTACCGAGGCCACCGCCAACGCCATTGCAATGCGATGGTCGTTCCAACTGTCAGCCATCCCGCCCTTTAGCCACTCTTTTCCTTCTATTATAAGGCCGTCCTCCAGCTCGGTTATATCCGCACCCAGTTTGTTAAGCTCTGTGGATATCGCTCGAAGCCTGTCGGATTCCTTAATCCTAAGCCTTTTTGCGTTGATAATTCTTGTTGTGCCGCGGCTTAAAGCACCAAGCACGGCAAGCACCGGCACAAGGTCGGGGCACTGCGATGCGTCAATCTCCGTACCGCGGGTGACAGAAGGGACGGTTTCCACAAAGCCGAGGGCTGGCTTTGCGCCGGTATCCGCCTGACCGGATTCGTTTGCGCCATCAACTGTGCTCGCAGGGCCGGTTCTTATTTCTCCGCCCATTTGCCTTATAACATCTACAATGGCCCTGTCTCCCTGAACAGAACCGGGATTTAAACCTTTGCATCTTATACCGCCGCCAAGGAGGCCTGCCACCAGCCAGAAAGCGGCCTGGGAATAGTCTCCCTCCACGCGGTAGTCTGCGCTTTGATAGCTCTGGTTTCCTTTAATGTAAAACTTCTTGAAGTCGTCATTTTCCACCTCTATGCCGAAGTCTTTAAGAACGTCCAGGGTAAGCTCCACATAACCCCTTGACTGAAGTCCCGTTGTTATCTCTATCGTAGAATCCCCGTCAAGAAGGGGCAACGCAAGCATAAGCCCTGTTATGAACTGAGAACTCACATCGCCTCTTACCTTGAAGGCATCCGGTTTTAAAAGACCCTTTACCGCCAGCGGCAACCCGCCATCGGTATTTGTATATTCTATCCTCTGCCGGTCGAATATTTCATAGTAAACATCAAGGGGTCTTTGGATAAGCTTTCCCCTTCCGGTAAAGGTGGTCCCGCCAAGGTCATCTGCCCCACCGCCAAGGCATGCCAGGGGTATAAGGAACCTAAGCGTGGACCCGGACTCGCCGCAGTCAATTGTATGGTTTTGCGTCGCATCCCTTTGCACCACCGTCTCCGGACTGCCCTTTATGGCATGGTTTTGCACCCTGGTCTTGAAACCGCCTTCGATAGCACTATTTTGTTCAACTGTGTTGGTACCGCCTTCTGTGATACTGTTTTGCACCCCGGCTGTGGTGCTGCCTTTATTGATATAGTCTTGCTCCGTCACCTCTTGGCAGCCCTCTATTGTAACCGAAAATCGCTGCCCGGAATTATGAGGCCCCTGCTCGTTGTACTTAACCTCTTGCCAAAACTGACCATGCGCCAGACATTCAATCCCCGGCCAAAGCTGACCCCGGTATTCAACCCCCGCACCTAAGGCCTTAATTCCCTCCAGGGTGGCTATAATATCCTCCGATAACACTATATTATCTATTATGCTTACTCCCTCCGCCAGCCCGGCACAAATTACCGCCCTATGGCTAAGACTCTTGGACGGGGGGACATTTATATCCCCGCACAGCCCGGAGGGATGTATTTTTACCGCATCCAATTTCCTCTCCCCCTTTTCGTTTGTCCACCAACCTATAGTCTTTTCTCCAACACCCTAATAATTCCTTCCCTCTTAATCCTCGCTTCTTCCAGTACCGTTCCTAAGACCTGCGTTTCATTGTTTGCAATAGCATTTTTGATTTCGGCAAGGCAGCCCTCAAAGCTTTCTATCCGGGCCAGAACGTTTTCACGGTTTCCCAGCAAAAGCTCGGTCCAAAGCTGAGAATTTATCCTTGCCACCCTGGTAGTATCCTTGTAGCTCCCCGCCGCAAACAGGCCGGGTTCACAGCCGCTACCGCTGTTTATAAGTGCTGCCGCAATAACATGGGGAAGCTGGCTGGTCAGGGCTATTATTTCATCGTGCTGGCCAGGGCTAATCCTTAGCACAGTCTCAAAGCCAGCCTCCCTGACCATGTTTTCTACCATTTCCAGTGCCCTCTCATTATTCCTTTCGGTGGGAGTTATTATATAGCTTGCGCCGGCAAAAACATTAACGGAAGCAAACTCCAGCCCCTTATATTCCCTCCCCGCCAGGGGATGCCCGGCCACAAAGTCCAGATCGCTTCTTAGAAGGGGATTGATACTCTTTACCAGCCCCGCCTTTATGCCGACCGTGTCGGTTATTACCGCTCCCCTTTTGAAATGCTCCATATTATCTTTAACAAAGCTTACAGCAGCATCCGGGTATAGGCACATTATAACTATATCCGAATGGCGAAGCGGAACGTCGGGTTCCCTGTACCCCTTATCAATTATACCTCTATTTTGTGCAGTAATTATTATATCCTCGTCCTTCTCCACCGCCCACAAATTTTTCGGGTTTAGCCCCTTAAGTGTCATGGCAAAGGAGCCGCCAATAAGCCCCAGACCGACTATGGTAATGCTTTTGTCTTGCACAGCCAATCAGATCGCCTCCCTTCATTCGTTCGCTACCTGGGCCATTTTCCTCAGCGTATCCATCAGTACTCCGAACCTTTCCGGTTTTATCGACTGCTGCCCGTCGCACTTTGCATTGGCCGGATCGTTATGAACCTCTATTATCAGCCCGTCGGCCCCCACCGCGAGTGCTGCTTTGGCCAGGGGCTCCACCAGCCACCAATACCCTGACGCATGGCTGGGGTCCACTATCACCGGCAGGTGACTGTATTTCTTTATAACGGGTATTGCGCTTAAATCCAGAGTGTTTCTGGTGTATTTTTCAAAGGTCCTTATCCCTCTCTCACAGAGGATTACCCTCTCGTTTCCCCCTGCCATTATGTATTCCGCCGACATCAGCAGTTCCTCAATAGTGGCCGACATGCCCCTCTTAAGAAGCACCGGTTTTGATGCCTTGCCCGCTTCCTTTAAAAGGTCATAGTTCTGCATGTTTCTGGCACCAATTTGAATAATATCCACATCCCCCTCGTACTTTTCAACCTTGTCCGGGGACATAATCTCGGTTACAATGGGAAGACCGGTTTTGTCCCGGGCAATTTTGAGCAGCTCAAGGCCCTCTTCCCCCAATCCCTGGAAACTGTAGGGGGAGGTCCGGGGTTTGAATGCTCCCCCCCGCAGAAAAGCTGCACCACATTCCTTAATGCTCTCGGCAATGCCTACTATCTGCTCCTTGCTTTCCACCGAGCAGGGGCCGGCGATGACCGTAAACTCTCCGCCGCCTATTTCTCTGCCCTTCACCTTCACTACGGTTCTTTCGGGGTGAAACAGCCTGTGCGCCATTTTGTAAGGTTCCTGCACCGGCACCAGCCTGTCTACGTTTCTGTTTGCTTCAATAAGCGCAGGGTCTATGCGGCTGGTATCACCCACCAGCCCCAGCAGGTGATAATTTCTTCCCTTGGACTCGTGGATTTCGCAGCCAAGGCTTATCATCTTCCTCTTAATTTTATCGATTTCCTCCTGTGCGGCATCCCTGTTTAGTACAATTATCATTTTCAAACACTCCTCGAATTATTATATTTACGGTGTGTCCCCTTTTTCCCGATGGGGACATTCCTCTGACCCTATAGACAGACCTTTAAGGGGAGGTGTGTCCCCTTTCCTCTATATAAAAAAGAGGACCCATCCAATGAGTCCTCTAAGCTTTCCTATCTATCCTTATAAAAGCACAGTGCCTTTTAAAACTTTTTACACCTGCGCTCTACTTCTCTCTCCAAACCCTCATTAGAAAAGGTCTTACATATTCTGTTGCAGAACAAATAACCGGCGTAATAATAGCCCCCGGCGTAGTAATAATAGCTGCTAAGTTGTCCTGCATTAACCTTTCCTATAAGGTTTTCCATAAGTTGGCCTCCGGCAATCTAACCTTTGTCTATGTATTGGAAGCAATTCTATCAGGTTGAACATGAAAAGTCAACCGGTTTGCACCAAATTTATGTGGTAATAAATTCCATGGGGCTGTGCCTGACAAAATGGATAATCCGATTAAACATTGGATAAGCCTTGGATATGCACAAAAAGGGGTGACAATTCAGATACGTCCCCTTTTGTCACCTTATCTTGGTGCGGGAGAAGGGACTTGAACCCCCATGGTATTCACCACTAGATCCTAAGTCTAGCGCGTCTGCCAGTTCCGCCACTCCCGCATATTATATTGTTTTGACCACAAAAGATATGATAGCATATAGACTTTGCTTTTTCAATGGCAGATTATGTAAGATGTATATAACAGTGCATAAATCTACGAGACTATATACGCCCGTTTATTCAATAAAGAAATCATATAATATCCCCTATTATTTTCGCCGTTAACGACCTCGCGTTAATAACGGGTTTACTTATAATAGAAGCGGCAATATCTTTCATAGCCATTGTATAACCCATGCAATCCATAATTACAATGCCCACATCCATACACTTTAGTTCATTAGATGCATCAGTAATCTCATTAATATCTCCATATGGATAAGCAGGCACTACTTTTATATCCTTAGCCAGCCCACCCCATTTCCTTTTAATTATTGCTGCTTGACTCTTGTCAGGAATCATTACCCCTAGAATAAGATTCTCAGCCATAGCACTCACTACATTATACATAATCCTTTGCGGTTTCACTATCATTGACCTCGATGTAACAGACGGAAATTCGCCGGTACAAGCAAGATAGATAACGCTAATACCTTCTTCTTCAAACTCGTCTACCTTTTTCTGCAATCTGGGTATTATATATTTGTCAGCGACTTTTACGGTTGTACCGTCCGCCATCTTAGTTACCAGGGTCTCATCCTGTTCGCCGGGATAAAACCTTTGCGCATCATCACTGGTTAGCCCGTCAAGTGCACCCTTTTGTACGATATTAACGTCCTTTCCTAGAATATCTTTTATCTCCGAAACAAAATCCACTCTCGGGGTTTGGCCTATCGTCAGTAATCCAAGTTCCTTCATGGCTCTCAGCCCTTTAAAAAACGTATTTTATAATACTTTTCCCCACGGCTTCTTCACAGGCATTGAACAACTCCGGTGCCCTCATGCCTGCCCCTAGTTTAAGGTGCTTTTTATCAACTCTAATTAACATAACCTTTTGTCCTTTAGTAATATCCGCTGATGTTACCGGATAACCTGTTTCGGCATCAATAGTCATAACAAGGTCCGGGAAAGTAGCAAGCCTATCCCCTGACTTTTCCAAAGTCATATACTCATTCCAGAAGGTTACTTCTAAATAATCACCCATTTCTACTTTTCCTACGTCAAAACCGCCTTTGCATTCTAAAAATATTTCTTTTATTTCACCTATATGAACAATCTCACCTTGTAAAAATTGGCATGCCTCTTCTGCCATCGCTACTGCGCCCCTATCCTTTGCAGAGAGGATTCTGCGCCCCAGTTCTATTGCTTGCTTTACCGCACCTAGTGCGGCATTCTCCCTGGCATATTCCGATGTTACAGGATTCCTGGCTACTGCTACCAGACCTCCTGCCTGTACAGCCGCGCTCCTTATCAATGAAGCGGCTTTCTCCATATTGCCCATAGTTACAGTTTCGATAAGTGTTCCCTTTTGCTTGGCGCCACCGACCGCCGCTTGGATCGATTTATAATCATCCATCTTATGCAAGCCTATTGCCCCCATCAGCCCTGTGGGATGCGCCCTTCCATTACACGGTGCATCTACCACCGGCAGACCTAGAATCCCCGCCTGCAGCCAACCGTTTACAGTTGCTATTCCCCCCATTTCATTCGATATTATACCGGATATTTTTATATCCGCAACACTTTGCAGTAACTTAACCGCCTTTATGTAGTGCATAGGCTCGGCATGGGCCGTCTTGGCAGAAGGCGCGCCTACTGCAGCTACATTTATCAAGATTGATCCTTCATCTAAATCTTCGACGTCTACCAGTTCTACCGGTGTAAGGTTTAAAGCCAGGGATGCCATTTTCCGTCCCAGTTCCATTGAACCGCCGCCGCCTCCACCCAATAAAGACCCTCCAACAACGGCCGCTTCCACTACATCATTTGTTAGTACCAGTTTGCTCATAATAAAGCCCTCCATTATTTTATAGATAAGAGATTACAATACCCGATGCTATGACCGGATCAATTGTTATAATATTAGTTTCAACTGATATTTTTTTGTATACCTTTATTGTAGACATACCGGTACAGGCTAGCGCAATCACATCACAACCCTTTTCTTTGAACTGGTTTGCAGCAGCTATTACTTTTTGTATTCCCTTGTCAGTATATAAATCAAGAACTGTATTCACACCCTCGGGCCTAATGTCGCATACGAGATGACCCTTGAGTATTTTATATACAGCCTCCGGTGCCTTTTCGGTTATTCCCATTACACCTATTTTGCTGCCAAAGCTAAGTGCCAATGATGCACACGAGGAACCTGCACCAATGACAGGTATCCTAAGTTCTTTGCGACACTCTTCAAGTCCGGGGTCACCGGCGCAGCTTATATTGACGATATCAAATCCTCTGTCTTCAAACTCATGGGCAAGCTCTACAATTTTCGGCACTGCAATCCTAAGCGTATAATCGTCATAAACACCTTTGGGCTGGTCCTTTATGCATTTTGTTTCTATCTCCAAACCTGTAAATCTTTCTTTTAAAATATTTTCGTGGGATTTTAACAGGCTATCATCGTCAGTTGTTAAAACCCTAATCATACCCCCTTTTTTCTTTTTCACTATTACACCTTCTTTATTGTTCTATGCTTATTTTTCTACAGTTTTTCCCACCTCCATGTATGTCAATACAACATGGGCAATAAGTGTTGCAACAATTCCGTTTACTGCCGCTACCCCCGGTGTTATAAAAGCCACTACGATACCTATACCCCAGGCGATTACGGCATTCCATTTAATGAAAGGAATACGCTCATACGAAATATCGTTATAATCATATCCTCTCTCAAAGCCTAACCTTGGCAATAACAGGTAGTCGGATATCAACAAAGCTGCCATGGGTGGAACCACAGTGCCCAATAATGTCATAAAGTTAACAAAATAGTTTACAGCACCGCTATATCCTGCAATAGTCCCTATAACCCCCAGTCCTAAAGAAACCTTCCATTTGTCCTTTTCCAGTATATTAGTTAATGCCAATGATGCTGAATACAGATTATTGTCATTAGTAGTCCATTGGGCCAAGCTTATTATCAATGCGCCCACAAGCCCTGAACCAAGGGCAGCCTTACCAATAAATAACGATATTTCTCCAAAGTCCCAAGTTCCTTTTATTAAAGCAAAAGCTATGCCTGATATGGGTAATATATAATGACCAATAAAAAGTGCTGCTCCCCAAACCAGTATTATTCTTTTAAAATCTGCCTTGGCATACCTGCTAACATCGGGCATTAGTGCAGACCCTACCGCCCAGCTTCCAAACACTGTACTTATACCCACCGCCAAGCTGCCTATTTGGGTTCCTTGCGGAGCATACGTAACAAGAGTATCTATGCCTACTTGCCTTAGGGCTACAATAAAGCCTCCGAATATAAAAATAAATAAGGGAATTACAGATATCTTGCTAATTATTTCCAGTCCTTTGAACCCAATAATGGCTGTAGTCATCATAAGAAGCCCACCGATACCCGCAAGTACCGGTACACTAAGAGGTAAAAACTGATTCCATATCTGGCCAAAAAAACCCAACTGCACGGCAAACCATCCTACCGATGTAAATGCAATAATAAATGATGCGATATATGTTCCGAATTTACCAGTGGTTAATCTGAACAATGGCATCGAGCCTAAACCTGTTTTGGCACCGACATAAGCTGTAAAGCTCATTACAAACAATAATATTATGTCCCCTATTGTTAATGCCAAAAGTGCCGTTCTAAAATCCAAGTTTGCGCCTAAGGCTATTCCCGTAGCCATATCGCCAATTACCACGTTGTAGCAAACCCATACTATAAAGGTTGACAACCAACCCTTTCTTTCATTTTCAGGAACAGGCTTTAATGCATAGTCTTCGGTAATAGAATCGATTTTTTTCTTTTCCGGATTATTGGTCATTTTTGTTCCTCCCTTGTTTATTATTCATTAAATACGCATTATTTAGAGCCATAATTCAGTGTACCAATAGGGTACTCTAAGGTTTAATAACTGTTTTGCCTTAACCCTATTATTCGGAAACTCCGTATCACTATTCAGGGTATTTATTTTGAATCGGGCACTTCCTATTTCATCATCAATAATTTCCTGGTCTTCTTCTTTAGACGAGGCATCAGGTCCGAATATACCACTTTTTCCTATATATCCTCCACCGGTATAATTTGAAAATATAGAGTAAAAATTGTTTTCAATGGCCCTTACCCGAGCCAGGTGCCACTGTACCTTCCTTTTGCTGTCTTTCAAGTCAAAGTCTTTTACATACTCCTTATCAATAGACGCCGGTACCGCTAAAACCTCCACACCCCGAATCGCGCTGACCCGGCAGAGTTCAGGAACCGCTAATTCTTCCCCCATTACTATCCCTATCCTACCTATGGGCAAGTCATGAACAAACAAATTTTCACCGGGCTTTGCCCAGCTTTTATCTTTACCGTTTAATTGCACTTTATGATATGAGCCCATTACACCCTCGGGTCCAATAAGCCAGGCCGTATTATACTGCTCTTTTTTATTATCTTCTATTCCGCCTATTACAATATAGGCATTTTTATCTTTACAAATATCAACCAACATTTTTAGCCTTGAATTAGCCTGTTCAGAGGGGATGGAGCTTGCCTTTGCTTCATCATTGGAACATGGCAAACCGCTTAAATACAATTCCGGAAACACTATAAGCCTGCTTCCCCTATCGCACTCCTTATAAACTATTTTCGCAGCGTGTTCAAGCCTGACATCCATATTAGAAGCTTCCTTAGTACTCATTTGCACAGCCGAACCGTAATAAATATCTCCTTTCGGATAACTCGTTGATGTCTGCGAAAAAAAATGTATAGGATTCCATCTATGAGTGCTAAGGCTAAGCTCGTTATAAAAGTCGTATTTTACTCTCTTTGGCTTACTTACCTTTTCCTTTCTAATTAAATTCATATCCAAGTCAGCCAATATAAATCCATCACCCCTGTCTATTGAGGCTAACACATCACCATCGGCATTAATGATTGAACTTCCGCCCGCGAATTCCGTGTTCCTTTCACTTTTCCAACGGTTTGATACAATAACCGGACAACCGGTTTCAAAAGCCCGGGTAATCCATAATTGGGCAGGCGTCACTTCGCCAAACCAGTTCACTAATCCGCAGATTATTTCACAACCTTTTAATTGTAATATTCTAGTTGATTCAAAGAAAGTCAGGTCCATACATATTACCAGCCCGATACGCCCAATGTCTGTATCAAACACCTTAAAGCCTTCATCACCATTTTTAGCCCAAAGCGGCTCCGCCGCATAGGGATGGACCTTTCTATAACTTCCGATAAACCCTTTGGGGCCTGTTAATATGGCAGAATTATAATAGATATCGTTTTTTTCATCCACCTCGGGCAAACCAATGGCTATATACACGTTTAACTCCCTTGCCAAATCACTCATTAATTGCGTGGTAGGCCCCGGTATAGGTTCTGCGTACGGTTTTATTTCCTCGATATTGTTCCATATATAACCGGTAGTCGCCATTTCCGGTGCAACAATGAGACGGGCACCCTTTTGGGCTGATTGCCGAATCAGTCGTTCAATTTCTCTTATATTTCTTTCCTTATTCTTAAATTCCGGTTCGAACTGGATAGCTGACACGGTTAAACTCATTAAAAATCCTCCCTTTCCTTATATGCAATAAGGCATAATACTTATAATTAGGCACTTACTATAGTTTGCACTTTTTGATATTAAATATAAATAAATTTTACAAGAATCCTGCTACCTGCCCTGCTGCCCTGCCTGCGGCTACGGGAAGGATTATTCCTACCGCGGCATTGGTGCGAATAGGAAATCTGGTCCGGCAAATGACCGCTGGCCGGCCAAAGCGGGACGTACCCGGTCAATCAAAACGGTGCTGTGATTTATATAAAAAAACTACTGCCCCATCAGATGATGGGGCAGTAGTTTTTTTATATTATACCGGGTTACCTCTTTATTTCATGCATTTTTGCGAAACTTTAAGAAAAATTCCTTGCTGCGATTTTAATTATAAGCCGGTCCAGAAACAAACCGAACTGCTCCCGATCGTTAAGCAGAAGGGAGCGATTCTCCAAAACCATCTGTTGCGTTTCCTTAAGGAAATCCCGATCGGCTCCTTCCTCATCCACAGCCATATCCAGTAACCTCAGCATTACAGACAGAAGTCTTAGCGGTGCATATACTTTCGGGTCAATATACATTTCCTTGGCGGACGCTGCAATATAGGCCAATAGGTCATAAAGCCGCTCTTCTTTATCCATTATGCACCTCATCCTTCTCCTGGTATTTCTGCCAGTGCAACACCTCATCAAGGGGACGGCGGGCAGGTGCTTTAGCAGGTTTTTGGGGATAACCCAATATTACCAAAAGTTCCGGTTTCACATGCTCCGGCAGATCCAGTGCCATTTTTACCACTTCTTCGTT
>Ga0172377_10008338_pt1 | contig 10631 bp, 8 predicted proteins | sample Pumphouse3metaG_FD_119749 | JGI IMG/M metagenome (GOLD analysis project Ga0172377, IMG submission 119749) | Leachate microbial communities from a municipal landfill in Southern Ontario, Canada - Pumphouse #3 metaG | ecosystem: Engineered > Solid waste > Landfill > Unclassified | place: Canada... | reverse complement strand
TTAAAAGGCCAACCTGAGAAGGACGGCCTTTTTGTATTTAGGAATAGTAATACACTTCAAAATGCATTATCAAGAACTCCTGATATGATTGAATCGCCTATTTGCCGGCTTTTATGATTCCGGAATCTGAATCACTGTTGTTGATTTTCTTTTGTACGTCTTTATATTTCCGACCGAAAGAAAAATTATATGAAAAAGTGGCAATCACTAGCTGGGAACTTTCCTTAAAATAGTTGCTTCTATGATAAGATGCATAACGATTCCAATTTTCGGTTTCCTGCTTATAATTATCAGTAAATGGATTCAAAATGTTCATCCCTATTGTCACAGCTTTAATGCGATAATTCATAATAATTCCTTGAATGTTTTCACCTCCATTCATCGTTTCACCACTGAACCAATTATAATTGCTCATGATTTTATATCCTAAAGAGAAATTCTTCCAAGTTAACGAAGCATCAACATTATACCACCAATTGGTATAATGATGCGTATAATCATTTCCATTACTGATATAATAATTGACACCTCCATTCAATGAAATCTGCAACAAATCTTTCCAAGGCCCAACCTTTAATTCAGCAGAAGATGCCCAACGCTGCCAATTTCGCTGATTATCCCAACTCTGAATAATCTTGTTGCCTTCCTGATACTTTTCATCCATAATTGCTTTTGGCTGATAATCATAGACATTCGAAAGATTGAAATAAACCAGTTTTTTCCGAAATTCGTAATCCAATTCTGTACGATAACACAAATAAGATTTTAAACTCGGATTTCCACGCTGAATCTGTAACGAATCAATCGTTTGATCAATCGCACTCAATTCGCCAAGTGAAGGAGCAGTACTACTAATATTCGATTTTAACCGAATAGATGACTGGTTTGGAAAAGTATAAAAAAGCGTCAGTCGTGGATTAGCTGTATAGCGTTCATATGATATTCCTGAACCACGCTGACTGTAATATGAACGTGTAACGCCCGCTCCCACGGAATAATCCAGTTTCTTCACTTTTCCAGAATACTCAGCATACAAATAACTCTCACCCTGAACCATATGCGTATTATAAGCATGTCCGTTCACATAAGAATTATCAGAGAAAGATTGTGAATGACGCAGCCCCGTACTGATTCGATTGTTGTTAGCGAACTTCTTCTCATAGATAGCTTCACCAATAATTGAATATTTATTCCCCTTAACATCATTATTGACATCTGTCAATATTTGCTGATCGCGACTCTCTTGATAAAGCCGATGACTGCTACTCTGATTGTAAGTACCTACAAGGTTAAATACCAGCAACTGATTATTCTTCAACTCTTTTTGATAATAAAGATCCAATGAGGGAACACGATAATTTTCAAAAGAACGATCAACCATATTTACCTGATCAGTAGGATTTGCCGTATTTTCCAATACACCCTTATAATCCCAATGAGGCTGATCATTGGCCCAATAGCGAAATGCGACATTAAACATATATTTATCAGGATCCTGAATACTATAATTCGCCCGCAAATTGTGCATATATAATTCCGCATGCGAAGGTTCACCGATCTCTATTCGACTTAACGAAGTATTGTCAGCTAAATGAAACTCTTCTTCATTATTCCGTTTCATTCCATAAAAATTGCGTGGACCAAATCGATAATTAGTACTCCATTCCGACTTTTTATAATTAATCTTACCGAAAATCGTATGTTCAGCCCACATGGCATTTATGCCTTGTTCAAGATTTGTACCAAAACTACCTCCCGTTTCCGGACGACGCACAATATAGTCAAGAACAACATCTGCATTATTATATCGCAAACCCGGATTGTCGTGAAACTCTATCCGTACAATTTCCTGAGGCAATAAAGCTTTAATATCACTCTGTTCTACTTTCACGCCATTGATGCGAAGTTGCACGGTTCCATTGCCAATCGTTTTAATCTGACTGTTCATCAAATCCACTTGTATACGCGGCAACATCAGTTGCTGCAATAAATCCATACCATTTGTCGATGCCTTAAGCTGGCGCTCGGAAGGGACAACCAGTTTACGATCGATACGACTTGTTTGATTTGAAGCGACCGCCGTCACCCCTTCCAAGGCTACTGATGCGTCAGGAAGTATAATATTATGCAAATCAGTGGATTTATTCAACCCTGAAAGAGCCATATAAACAGTCTCATATCCGATACTTGATATAGCCAAAAGCAAATTTCCTTTCTTTACTTTTTCGATGGAAAAAATTCCTTTCGCATCTGTACTTACACCTGTAATAAAAGTTGAATCATTTGTCATTAAAACGACATTAGCATATTCCAAAGGAGCCCTGTGAACATCGCTAACCGATCCTTTTATCTGAATATTTTGGGCAAGAATACCCTGAATCATGCCAGACAGCAGCATGAACGAAATCAAAAATCGTCTCATATTTATAATAAATTGTTTATGAGCAGCCTTACAAGTTGGCCATCCTTGCTTGCCACAACAGCTTTTGTTATTATGACGCAGAACTTCAATAAACGTTACAAAAGATTAGACATTTATTCAACTTTTCTCAAGGAACCGCTACCCGCTATTTTCTGATCGACAATACTCGGATTGCCTTTGTAACGTATTTCTCCGCTACCTGCAATTTTAGCAGAAATAGACTCATTAACGGATATTTCAACCTGATTACTTCCAGCCATCTCACACAACAATTTATTTGTAGTCAAATTATATGCATTCACATTACTGCTTCCTGCCACTTTTATTTTCGTATCACCGGCAGTTCCGCAAAGATTAAGTGAGCCACTACCTGCAATCTCGCAAGTCAAATTGTTTACCGACATCGTATCAACCGAAATCGATCCACTGCCTGCAAGAGCCAGATTTAAGTTTTCACACTTCAGCAAGCTATCAATACGGCACGTACCCTGTCCGGCCATTTTAAGAGACTGCAAAGTCTTTGAACCGACAATAATGACAAAACGCGTCGGCGAAAGAGACTCCTTATTATTCCATGGCTTTATTGTCAACTTCTTATCCTCTACTTTCACCTCAAGTTTATTTAAAATATTCTGATCGACTTCAATCTTGAGCGAAGGAAGGCTATCGGAATGAATATATGTCAATTCAATGTTTCCGCCGCCCACGGCCAGTTCATTAAAATCGGTTATAGAATAAGTTTTACTTACAACGTGACCATCACCACGTACATTAATTCTTCCGCAAGAAGAAAAACTGACCATTAAGAATAATGCCACTATAAGAGAAGTACTCAATTGTTTCATATTATTAAATATTAAAGATTAAATGATTATACTGTAAAGATATTATACCATGGCAGTGTAGTTATACCATTGATTCCCATTTGATAGACATAGACCCCGCAAAGAATTAAAGATACAATCCACAAACCTAGGAGAGTCCAGCGAAACGGTACCGGCAGTGGTTTTATCTTAAACAATTGTCCGCATATAGCATACAGCAAAGCAAATACCGGAATGCCAATTAAGAAAATCACACCTATACAACCCATGATTGCCAGAGGCAGTGGAGCTCCGGCAAACATATCCGGGCCAAACGGAGAGAGATGATAAAGAGCGCCTGCTCCACCAATCATCAAAGCAAAAAAGACGACAACCAAAACGAACACGATAAGTAAAAGTACCGGAAGAAGAATGACGCCTACCAATATTGCAATAAACTTCAACAAAAAACCAAAAACAGTCACAATCAAATCACCAAGTCTTTGCAAAAAATTCCGAGGCTTTTGGGAATTAACCAAATCATTCATATTGTTCGAAATTTTCTCAAAACCGTCGGTTACCGTTTTCCCAATATTCTCAACCGTAACGCTTTGTCCTCTCATTCGCAGTTTATCAGTTGCGCTCTTTGCCTGAGGCATAACAAGCCAACAGATGATATAAGTCACTACAATAAAGAATGTAGAATGAGGAATGAACAATAATAAAATCATAATCAACCGAACAGCTGTCGTATCCCAATTCATATAAGCGGCAATACCGGCAGCGACACCTCCCAGTATTCGATTATCAGGATCGCGCATCAATTGCTTCTTATCTGTAGTCTCTTTCGATTCCTGATAGATAGGAGCTTTTTGTTCTTCCTTATTTTCGGACTCATCTTCAGAAGCAAAAATCTCTTCCGGTTTCCCCATACGTTTGATTACTTCCTCTACATTCTCAATCGTAATAACTTCGAATCCCAAGCGCACGCGTGCATTAAGTAATTCAGATATACGCAATTCGAAGTCGTTCATAATTTCTTCTGAGCCTTCTTCATGCTTGAAATGTTCTCGCAAGTTAGATAGATATTTGTCTAACAACTGATAGGCGTCCTCATCTATATGGAATACGGTTCCACCTAAATTTACTGTAAGTGTCTTTTTCATTGACTTATGATTTTAATTGTTCCTTAAATGATTAATGGTATCTTCAAGTTCTTGCCAGGATAACTCCAACTCCCCAAGAAATTCTTCCCCTTCGGCAGTTAGTTTATAATATTTGCGCGGCGGACCTTGCGTGGATTCTATCCACTGATAGCTTAATAGACCACTATTCTTCAATCGAGTCAATAACGGATATAAAGTACCTTCCACCACAATCAATTGAGCTTCTTGCAACTTCTGAATAATATCGGAAGTATAAGCCGGCTCCTTTTTAAGGAGTAATAGAATGCAATATTCTAATATTCCTTTTCGCATTTGTGATTTGACATTCTCTGCATTCATATACGATGTTCTATATTTACACTGCAAATATATGCATAACAGTTGTACCATGCATTGCATACTACTATCATTTATGATAATTTAACCATTTTAAATCATTCCATTAACAGTCTACACCTAAAAAAAGAATAATCGTTGTTGATTACAACAAAAAAGCGTACATTTGTACAACAATTAAAACAAAAGAGTCATGTTATGTTGTCACTACGCTGAATTAATTAAACGTCAAGCCAAACATTATGGATCTCGTACAGCCCTGAAGTACAGGGATGATACTATCAATAAATGGCAGAAGATTTCATGGACTGAATTTGCACAAAAAGTAATGCTCACCGCAAAAGCAATGGCAGAATTCGGTATTAAGGTTCAAGAAAAGATTGGAATCTATTCACAGAACATGCCTCAATATCTATATACCGATTTTGGAGCCTATTCAAATCGAATTGTATCAATTCCGATGTATGCGACCAATTCGCCCGAACAAGTAGAATACACAATCAACGACTCCGGCATTCATACTCTTTTTGTCGGTGAACAACTCCAATACAATAATGCCTATATTGTCCAAAAGCGGTCGCAGTTTTTAAAACGAATCATCGTCTTCGATCATTCGGTACTACTAAATCCTGAAGATAAAACGTCCGTATACTTTGATAATTTTCTTCGTCTGGGCGACAATTCTCATGCTGAAAGTGTTGTCAGAATAAGGACCAAAGAGGCTTTACCCGAAGATCTGGCAACGATCATATATACTTCCGGAACGACCGGTGTTTCCAAGGGCGTAATGCTTACGCATGCGAATTATCTCGAAGCTATGCGTACCCACAGTATACGAATTCCATATATTTCCGAAAAAGATGTATCCATGTGTTTTTTACCACTGACTCATATTTTCGAGAAAGGATGGACTTATTACTGCCTGTGTAAAGGTGTAACTGTTGCTATCAACCGGGATCCGAAAATGATCCAAAAAACATTGCCGGAAGTCAAACCAACACTGATGTGTAACGTTCCGCGGTTCTGGGAAAAAGTCTACGCCGGAGCTCAGGAAAGAATGCAGAAAGCACCTGGGTCAATACAGAAAATTTTTGATGCTGCACTCAAAGTAGGACATCGTTACTATTTTGATTATAAGAACAATAACCTTCCTGTACCGACCGGACTGAAATTCAAATTTGAGTTCTATAATAAAACTGTATTCGCTGTAATGAGAAAGGTTATCGGCATAGAAAAAGGCCGCTTCTTTCCGGTTGCAGGTGCACCTTTATCAAATAAAATTTATGAATTTCTTCTCTCGGTAAATATTCCTATTATATATGGTTACGGATTGAGTGAAACAACTGCTACCGTTTCTTTCTGTCCTCCTACCGGTAATTTATTCGGTTCTATAGGTAAAGTCATGCCTGATCTTCAAGTAAAGATTGATCCGCAGAATAATGAGATATTAGTCAAAGGCAAAACAGTCACGTCCGGCTACTATAATAAACCGGAAGAAACAAAAAAAGCTTTTACCGAAGATGGCTTTTTCCGTACAGGAGATGCCGGATATATAAAAGATGGCGACCGACTTTTTTTTACTGAACGAATTAAGGACTTATATAAAACCTCTAATGGAAAATATATTGCCCCTCAAGCAATTGAGGCTATTATGTGTGGTGATGCCTATATAGAACAGATAGCCGTTATTGGCGACGAACGCAAATTTGTCAGTGCTCTGGTCGTTCCCTCGTATGAGCTATTAACAAAATATGCTGAGGAAAAGAATATATCTTTCACAAGTACTGAAGACTTAGTTCATAACCCGATCATCATTCGCCTAATGGAAGCTCGTGTAGAAAAGCATCAAAAAACATTAGCCCCATACGAGAAAATAAAGCGGTTTACCTTATTGGCTGAACCTTTTAAAATGGGCTGTGAACTAACCGACACACTCAAATTGCGTCGCCCTGCAATTCTAAAGAAATATGCAGAAGTAATTAACGCCATGTATAAAGAATGATTATCTTTGCACCCTAATTTAAAAAACAATAAAGAATAAATATGATTACATCAGACCAGCTACATAACGTGATGGAGCGCGAGCAAGCGCTGAGGGGGTATCTTTGACATAGATGGGAAGACCATCCAGTTGGAAGAAGAAGAACTACGTACGCATGACCCGCATTTTTGGGAAGATGCCAAGAGTGCTGAAATGCAGATGAAAAAAGTCAGGGTACTAAAAAAATGGGTTGAATTATACAATGAAGTTCATACCGCCGCCGAAGAATTACAACTAGCATTCGATTATGTAAAGGAAGGCATCGTAAGCGAAGCCGAAGTGGATGACGCATACAGCAAAGCCTTAAAACTCACAGAAGATCTTGAATTCAAGAATATGCTTCGCAACGAAGCTGATCAGATGAGTTGCGTTCTAAAAATCAACTCTGGTGCCGGTGGTACTGAAAGTCAAGACTGGGCCTCAATGTTACTTCGTATGTATACACGTTGGGCCGAAGCCAATGAATATAAGATTACAGTATCCAACTATCAGGAAGGTGATGAAGCCGGAATCAAAACGGCCACCCTCAATATCGAAGGCGATTACGCCTATGGATATTTAAAGTGTGAAAATGGTGTACATCGCCTTGTTCGCGTATCGCCATATAATGCTCAAGGTAAACGGATGACGTCATTCGCTTCTGTGTTCGTAACCCCGTTAGTTGATGATACAATAGAAGTCAAAGTTGATGCGGCAGCCGTATCATGGGACACATTCCGTTCTGGAGGTGCCGGTGGACAGAACGTTAACAAGGTAGAATCAGGTGTTCGTCTGCGTTATCAATACAAAGATCCTTATACAGGAGAAGAGGAGGAAATACTCATTGAAAATACGGAGACGCGCGATCAGCCCAAGAACCGCGAAAATGCTATGAGACAATTGCGTTCGATCTTATATGATAAAGAACTTCAGCATCGCATGCAAGAAAATGCGAAGATTGAGGCCGGCAAGAAAAAAATTGAATGGGGTTCGCAGATTCGCAGCTACGTATTCGACGACCGTCGCGTAAAAGATCACCGTACAAACTATCAGACATCTGATGTTAACGGCGTGATGGACGGAAAGATAGATGGCTTCATCAAAGCATATCTGATGGAATTTGCAGATGAAGAATCGGGTGAGAAATAATAGTCATACTGCAAAATTACAACTAAAAACGAGATTTTATTTTTCACCTCTTGCATATCTCGAATTTAAGTCGTAATATTGCACCCGTTTTCAAAGCATATCCTTTGAAAAGGTCCCATAGCTCAGTTGGTCAGAGCACCTGACTCATAATCAGGGAGTCCTTGGTTCAAGCCCAAGTGGGACCACAACACAAAATCGCTATCAGTCTAGAAAATAGATTGTTGGCGATTTTTTTTAGTTAATACGACTTAAGTAAATAGCGTTAAATTGTCACTATATTGTCACCAACAATACTTTCATCATTAAAGTAGTTTAACCGGATTGCATTTATAATGCATTCTTAATAATGAATGATTATCATTTACTTAACTCTATTCCGGTGAAAAGAAATACCCGGAAAACTGAAACATCTAAAATCACTGGAAAATATAGTGTTGAGGATTTTAAGCACTTTGCTTTTAACTAAAAACTCCTATAAAAAAACTTTTCATCAAAGTGGTCGTATCTGATATTGACGATTGGCAATTGATCCCTAATTCTTTTTAGTGTCCACTAAAAAGTCAATTGTATAAATATAGTTAATTCCGAGAAAATATAATACTTTTTTTGAATATCCGCTTTATTTTTACAAAAAAATTAAGATGATTTTTAAATGTTGTTATGATGATAACCTATAATAAAAACATAGCCATTTTTCTAATTGTATTGAACCGTCCTAATACGGTCCGACAAATCTTTGAGCAAATCAAAAAGATAAAGTTCTATCAGCTTTATATCCCAGCCGATGACCCAAGACATGAAAGTGAATTTTTTCGAACATAAGGATAAAGGAATTGCATTGAAGGATGGTTGTGTTCCTGATAAGAAGAGAAGAGAAGTGAGTTAAGTTACTGCATCTCCAACTTAACTCATATTGGTGGATAGGCTGACTGGAGAAAGGTTTGGTTTAGCTAACGATTTGATGACTCTAAAAAAATAGAAATATGATAAAGTTAGAACAAATACAGAAAGTCTTCAGAACAGAAGATGTCGAAACGTGGGCATTAAATAATGTAAATCTAGAGATTAAAAAGGGGGAATTTGTCGCTATAATGGGACCATCCGGATGTGGTAAATCGACTTTACTAAACATTCTTGGTCTTTTAGATAATCCTTCAGCTGGGACTTACTTTTTAGATGGTACAGAAGTAAGTAAATACTCTGAGCGGCAAAGGACACAACTGCGTAAAGGTCATATTGGTTTTGTATTTCAAAATTTCAATCTAATTGAAGAACTAAATGTTTTTGAAAACATAGAATTGCCATTGCTATATATGAGAGTTCCTGCACAGGAACGTAAAAAGAAAACAATAGAGGTCATGGAAAAAATGCAAATTCTTCACAGACAAACTCACTTTCCTCAACAATTGTCAGGAGGCCAGCAACAACGTGTAGCCATAGCTCGTGCATTAGTAGAAAGTCCGGAACTTATTTTAGCAGATGAGCCAACAGGCAATTTGGATTCTAAAAACGGCATAGAAGTAATGAATTTATTGACAGATTTAAATCAATCTGGTGCAACAATTATCATGGTTACACATAATAAGCACGATGCTAATTATGCAAATCGGATTATTAATCTATTTGACGGGAAAATAATATTAGAAGCACAATAAAGATACTATTAACGACTTAAAATCCATTTTTATGTTTTTGCATTATATAAAAATCTCTTTTCGAAATATAGAGAAGCATTGGGTACAATCTTTGATCAAAATTTTAGAAATCTCCTTTGCTATTACCTGTCTTATTCTATCGTTATATTGGATACAATATGAGACATCCTATGATGGCTTTTATCCAAAGGCAAATCATATTTATCGTGTTTACACATTTGAAAAACAATCCGGGAAAATAGACAAAGGATCTTCAAAAGTTATAGAAAAGAAACTTTGTGAACAATATCCCGGTATAGAAGCCTCAACTTCATTAATGCGCAGTCAAGAAAATTGCCGTACTCAAAAGATTCCTCATATCAAAATGCAATTCCTTTGCGTAGATAGCTCCTTTTTCCAAGTGTTTCCTCAGAAGATTATTAGTGGAGACAAAATACAACCATTGCAAGTGTTGAATAATTTGGTTCTTACAGAAACCATGGCTATTCGTTTATTTGGTAGCGTTGAAAAGGCTATAGGACAACAAGTTCAAACTAAAATGCGAGAAGGATTGCCTCCTTATATTATAACAGCTGTAGTCAAAGATCCTCCAGTAAATACCAATCTGGCTTTCGATGGGCTTATATATCATAACATGCTAGCGACCATCTCCGAAATGCCTGATCAAATACAGTGGTCTTTTATGGAAGTGTATGTAAAGTTTAATGCAAATACCAACATTGATAATATTATTAAAAAAGCTTGTAATTTGCCATCACAATTAAAAACTAATACCAATAACAATATAGAAGTTCGTATGATATCCTTAACAAATGTTAGACATGATTTAGAGGCAAATTCTCCATTTACTCTTAATTTCATACATTTATTTATCATATCGGGGATTTTGTTGTTAATCGCTGCATTGTTTAACTTTTTCAATTTGCATTTCGATTTGCTTAAACAGCGTACAAGAGAATTGAATCTGCGTTCAGTGAATGGAGCATCCAGTAAACAACTTATGTCTCAATTGCTTTTTGAATTAATGTGTCCAACTATCTTAGCAATTATTTTATCTGTCTGCTTGCTTATATATATTTG
>Ga0172377_10008337_pt1 | contig 10632 bp, 3 predicted proteins | sample Pumphouse3metaG_FD_119749 | JGI IMG/M metagenome (GOLD analysis project Ga0172377, IMG submission 119749) | Leachate microbial communities from a municipal landfill in Southern Ontario, Canada - Pumphouse #3 metaG | ecosystem: Engineered > Solid waste > Landfill > Unclassified | place: Canada... | reverse complement strand
TGGTACAGAGTGCAGAGGATTCTTTTGGAACTTCTGCAAAATCTGCAGGAAAGCCCCGGTTTTATTCCCCTCAGGCTAATTCTAAAGTATTTCAATAGCCCTCAAATGCTCCAGCCCTTGTGTCCGAATTGGCAGCAGCAGGATTATCTGGCTTTTGAACAGCAATTGTATGCTCTGCACAATTCCGAGGTATTGTATCTGGATCTCAATCCTCAGGCTCAGTTTACCGATCCTGAAAGCCAGATCATGCAGTTTGCTACTGCCCTGGCAGAGATTCTCAAACGCTTGATGAAGATATCATCTATTCAGGATATAGCCGCACTGATGGATACTGATCTCGCTCCGCAGCGCTTTTCCACTACCGATGAACTGCAGAAAAGTGATCTACTGCCCCAGGTTTGGACAGCCCTGGCGAACTTTATGGCTTCGGAATCGCTTGCCATAGTGAGGTCCTGGTCGGATATCTTTACGGTTACTTATTTAGGACTGTATGAGTTATGGCTGGATTATCTGAAGAGCATCAAGCTAAAAAGGCTTCCCACCGAAGATCAATCCGGCAAATGGGAGATCAGCAATCTCCTGGATTCCCGGAATCGATGTTTCCCGCGAGTCGCAGTGTTCAATCTGGTTGAGGGTGTATTGCCCCAATCCCCAAGTCCCATCTGGTTGCTCAACGAGCACCAGCGTAAGATAATGGGTCTTAAAACCTATGAGGATATCCGGGATTGGGATCGCTACTATTTCTTCCGTCTGCTCTTTTGCGCCAGAGAAGTTCTGCTTTTTACCTATCTGAATGCGGAAGAAGCCATTGAATACAGCAGTCTGATTGGAGAATTACAGGGCTTTGCCACTTTGCAGGAGGTTTTTTGTAGAGTGGATGAACGGGGATTGCTCAAAGCATGGCAGCAACAGATGAATCAAGCCAATCTGCTGGATGTTTCAGATCCCAGATTCCATAGTGCTGCGGATGCAGAGTTTTTCCAGATTCCCTGCACTGTTCAGAATGACTTTGGAGAATCCCGAAGCCTCAAATGTAATAGCTATGACTTGCAGCTTTTTGCTTACAATCCTTTCGTTTGGTACATTCAAGCGTTGCGTGGTATTAGCAAACTGAAGCTTATCCGGCGGGAAGTGACCTCGCGCACAGTATTTGGTTCGCTATTGCATGCCTATTTCGCCAGTGTCTTGGGAACCGAGGCCACACAGCACGAGAATCTTGATGCTCTGGATGCAGTATTCCACAATTCTGCTCTTCTGAAAACCAAGCTCCTTGCTCTCATCCATGGTCCTGCGTTTAAATACAAGATTCCCAAAAACTACAATGCGGATTATCTGAGCAGTGTTATCTGCGACACTCTGGCCGAATCTCTGCAGGCTTTTTATCTGCGCTTTGTCCGCAAACGGTGGAGTGACCGGACTTTTACTTTGATTCCGGAGCAGGAAAAGATGAGTGAGGCAGAACGCCAGCGTAAGATATTGGTGGAATGCCTCTGGCAGGATCAAAGCTATCGTATCCTCATCCGGGGGAAAGCTGATTTGCGCATTGAAAGCTCTGGTATCAAGAGCATTGTGGATTTCAAAACGGGTCAGGGAAATACCGAACAACTGATATTCTACGAATGGCTATATTATCTTTTGGAGCACCCGGAACTAGAGTCTGAGCTTGATTCATGTTTCTGGATGATTTTTGAAATGGCGGAATCCAGCAAGGCTAAAAGCTCTGCCAGGGCTCGCAATAAATACCTGGAAAACATCAGCCAGGCCTTGCTGCAATGTTTGGAGCATGGCTATCTGCTGGCAACTAAAAGCGAAGATCGCAAGCTGATGCGGGAGCTGAGCCGTAGCGATTTATATCTACCCGGAGTTCACGATGCCTCACTTTGAAAACCTGATCATTTCTGCCAGTGCTGGCACTGGTAAAACCTATCGGCTGTCGCTGGAATACATCGCTCTGGTAGTTCGCTATTATGAACATGAATCATTTGCTTTGGATGGAATCCTGGCACTCACCTTCACCAAAAAAGCCACTTACGAAATCCGTGAGCGCATTCTGACCCATCTCGTGAGCCTGATCAAAAACCAGGATCCGGAGCTTCTGGCAGATCTATGCAAAATCCTGCAACGTCCAGAGCCAGTTCTGCAAGTACGTGAACAAGGGGCTCTCATCTCCGCTTATCAGGAAATCCTCAGTGATCGGCGCAAACTGCAGGTGATGACCATTGACAGCTATATCAGCAACGTATTTCGAAACATTGTGCGCCCTCTGCGCAGTATTGATAACTATGAGATCGATCTGAGCGCCATCAACAAGCGGATGCCCTATCTATTGGCACATCTGATGCAGCCAGAGATTCGCCAGAGGATCTACAATTTGCTGCAGCGCAAGGTAAAGCCTGCTTTGGACGATTATGCCAGTCTTTTTGGTGATCTGATCAAGCAACGCTGGCTCTACTATGTAATTCGCTACCGCTGTCCACAGAACGTCTTTGACCTAAAAGCGGGTGATGAACTGAATGTGTTTCGCAGCAGCCTGCACGAACTGTTGATGGCTATTGAACAGCAAATGAAAGCGGGGGCGGATTTGGGTAGTTATTTCAACAGCGAGTTTCAGGGTGTTATTCAGCAAGAAATTACCGATGTTCCGGCATTGCTTGCCCGGATTGAGGAAGTGCTGCAAAGTCCCAATGATGCTCATAAGCTGTTAAAAGCTCTTGCTGCCAAAAACATCTTCAACGGTAACCGCATTCGCAATGCTGAGGTCAAAGAGCATCTTTCCACAATCCAGAGTCTGGTTACTCAAGCCCTGGCAGACCATCTTTATTTCAGCCTCTTCCTGCCCGAACAGCAAGAGATAATGGAGCTTTGGGAACTGGTACTCAAGGAATATGATCGCTTGATCTATCGTTACAAAAACATGACTTACGATGACATCAGCTGGTTTACCTTTGAAGCCTTGTTTTCTCAGGAACCACCTGCCTTTGATTTGTCCATTGAGAACACCGCTACAGAGTTCTACCATTTTCTCAGCCATCGCACACGCTTCATGCTGATCGACGAGTTTCAAGATACATCATTGATCCAGTTCAACATCCTGCGTCCCATCATCGAAGAAATCTGTGCTGGTCTGGGCTCCAAGGATTTAGGTGGGGTGATCGTCGTAGGTGATGAGAAGCAATCCATCTTTGGATGGCGTGGGGGAGAGCGCGATCTGCTGCTAAACCTGAAGAACATTATCGGCAATCTAGCAAATGCCAGGAGTGATGTTCTTGACGATTCCTGGCGCTCCTCCCGCGATATGATGGACTTCATCAACAACATTTTTGAGCATCCCAGGTTGCACGATTATCTGAATGCAAACGACATGCAGTGGCACTATCCCGAAGTACGATCCGCTATTGGAGATCTACCAACATGCATCGAACTGAAATGCAGCCCATATTCCAGGGCTGGAGGCGATTCACCCAAAACCGATGTCCTGGAATCATTTGTGAATAATATGATCATCCCCAATCTTGGTAACAAGAACAATGAGAAGATCGCCATCCTCTGCCGCAAAGGTAAACAACTAAACAATCTGCAGATTTTGTTGGAAGAAAAGGGGGAAACCGGGATTTTCCAACCTTCGGCTTCCTTGGTTGAGCACAGCCTGGTCTCACCTTTACTGGCCTGGATGCGCTTTGTTGTTTACAAGGATTGGTATAGCCTACTCAGCCTCTTGCGAAGCGATTACTTGATGCTTGATAGCAGATCCTTAAAACAAGCAGTTGATGCCATTTCACGGTTTCAGGAGCAGCATAGCCAGGCGATCCAGGATTATTCCCAGCTCTGTCTTCAGGCCCCTTTTCTTGCTCAATGGCTGGAGCTTTCTCAAAAGCATTCCACCCAAAAGCCCTACCAAAGCCTGCGTGAACTCTGCGGTTGCCTGATCAGTGATGTCGTGATCGAAAACCAAAGAAATCAACTCAATTTGGAAGCCTTCCTGGCTCTTGTCAAAGATTGGGAACTGAACCATGCCAAAATGGGTGCGGGAATGGCTGACCTCTTGGATTACATTGATGATAACTATATGCAGGATTCCTTCAAGCAGGTTTCGATAGAGGGAGAGGAACATCTACAACTGCTAACCATCCACAAATCCAAGGGTCTGCAGTTTGACAGGGTATTTGTTTTCTATGATTTATCTGATTCCCGGGCTAATGACCATGATAAGCTATATTGGAGTTATCGTTACAGCCAGCGTTTGAACACACGTGGCGAGGCTTTCTCCAGTTTCCAGGATATCGATGCATTTGCGCTTAGTTTTCATTACGAAGATGTCCTGAAGCATTCCAGCGCCAAAGCCTTGTGGGAACAGAAACGCAGGCAAACGCTGCTGGAGGAACTCAACACCCTTTACGTGGCCTTCACCCGGGCCAAGACCTCGCTGCATATCTGCTTTGGCTATGCCGGAAAGGATTCCTGGCCAGATTATTTCGCCGCCAGAGATGAAGACAACCTGAAGCTGCCTGCAATCCTTGCCAATGCCTGCATGGAATACTTCGCTTCTGCATCAGCCGATATCAATGGGATTTACCGTTTTCAAAGCGAATATCCTCAGACCAAAACAGAAGTACACGATGATACTCAAACCTGTATGCAATTGAGCATTCGTCCAGAATCTGTAGCTGAGGAAATGGGTGTGAATTGGGAAGCGTACCTGCCGGTTATGGATGATACAGTAAAGAATTGGAAAGCCGTGTATCTTGAGCAAAGACAGCATTTGTATGGCGATCTGCTGCACTACTATCTGAGTTTCATCCACAGCGACACCGGGGATGAACACCGGATGGCAGCATCCCAGTGTATTAGCCGCTATGGTTCACTACTGCCGGAGACTACGTTAAAAAGCATTTTTGAGTCCGGCAAAAGGGAACTCCGCAAGCATAGCTATCTGTTTGATCCAGCCTTTGACAAGGTTTTCACTGAGCTCCCAATCGGACACTTGCGCATTGATCGCTTGATGTTAAACAGCACTCAAAAGCTGGCTCTGGTGATAGATTACAAAACCGGGGGAATCCACGAGCAAGAACAGATTGAGCATTATATTCAGGCTTTGAAGAGAATCCCAGCTTTGAAGGATTACTCTTTTGAGAGCCGCTACGTTCAGCTTCTTCTTTGAGGATTCGAGATGGCCAAATGAACTTCATGAGCAAAATCTGATTTACATTGGAGCAAAGAAAAAGGAGCCCCGCAAGCGGGGCTCCTTATTTAGTCTAATTTACTTATTACTTGGAGAGCAGCATCTTTTGGGTAACTGCTTTTCCGCTATTTTCCACGCGGACAAAATAGATGCCGCTGGAAACAGCTTTACCATTCAGATCAGTACCATTCCAAACCACGCTGTGTTTGCCGCTGGTCATATCGGTATCAACCAGAGTATTAACAATCTGACCCTTAAGGTTGAATACCTTCACAGAAGTCATTCCGGATTCCGGAACGCTATAGGAAATGGTGGTCTCCGGATTGAAGGGATTGGGATAATTGCTGGCAGCCAGTGTGATAGCAGGATTCAGTTCGTTTTCATTGGCAGTACCAGTGTAAACGATGGCGCGAATCATGATTTCTCCGGTTTCATAAGGAGTCCAGCCACTACCCAGATTGGTCACGCTATGACCGTTTGAGGAAGTATCAACACCAATCATTGAGGCATTGGGGGTTTCCATAATGGCCATGTAGAAGCTGCCATCGGGAACGATAACGTCTTCCGGGAAGGCCACATAGTTCCAGCCCTGGATCACGCTGGCGGCAGGATATTGCACCTGAGTGATCATAGTATTGGGCAAGCCATCAACGCCATCGTTGTCATAGAGGCGCACGATGATGCTGGCGGTTGAAGGTGTATGAACGTAGATTTTGGCATACTTCACGGTAACGGTATCATTGTAGAAGTTGTGCAATACAGCCATCTGGCGGGAAGAACCCACGTTCAGACCTTCTTCTGCACTACCGTCATCATAGTAGGATTCACCATGCAGGCTGGGAAGTACAAAGACTACAGCCGGATTGGAAGCAGGAGATTCATTGGCATCATACATAGCGGTAACATGATAGGTATGAACTCCACCTTCAACGTTGTTATCAGTATAAGTGAGCACTGTGGCGGCTACTTCATCGATCATTACATCATCACGATATATTCTGTAACCTGTAGCACGAGTACCTCTGACACTGCTGTGAGTGGGAGCGCTTTGTAAAGTGCCTTCGGCAAAGGTGGGGTTCTGAGGAAGCTCACCAATGGCATATTCACGACCATCAGCATCGGCTACATAAACTCTGATGTTCCAGTTGCCTTCAAGGCCGGCATTATCAAACAGAGTATCCCAACCACCGAGGTTCAGCATATTGCCATATCCATTTACTGTGGGACCATCATCAATACCGGCAGGATATCCAGTCTGAGTGTTGCAGCGGTAACCAGCCATGAGGGATTGACCAGCAGGAATGGTGAAGGGAGTATCAAGGATAATCTCATTCCATTGGCCGATAACAGGAGCAGTAACAGCCTGATCAACAACCAGGGAGTGAGCGGTACCAGTCCAAATGCGAACGGCGTATTCGCAATTGGCTTCGGCGGGGAAGAACTGGATCTTGGTAATATTCATTCCCACATAGGGATAGATGCTGTTGGTGTCGCCCATGGCATCCCAATTGGCAGCCACGTCGAAATCAGCAGCGGCACCAGTGCCAATGGAGTTGCCACCATTCTCATTGTCATAATGAATCCAGCCTTCTTCGCCACCGCCACCACCGGAACCAGGAGCATCCCAATTCAAGGTGACATTGGTACCTTGAACAGCGGCTACCAGGTTCTCAGGAGCTGCGATAAAAACATCGTTGTAGATCTTGAAATCATCAATCATGATGCCAGTACCCTGCGGAGTTCCGGAATTGGATTTGAAGTACCAGCGGAACTTCACAGTCTCACCTGCGAAGTTCGTGATAAATCCATCCAGGGTGTAGCTTTCCAGCATGGGAGACCATACGTCTGGAGCATCACTATAAACATAGTTGTCGCCATCGGGATTCGCATATGGGTTGCTCATTGCATTCCAGGTCATTCCATTATCAGGAGAGATTTCCCATCCCCAATAATCAACATCCGGGAATGTTCCGGGATCGGTGAAATTACCCATGATCATGAAGTCTGCCCAGATTTCACCACTGGAAGGAAGGGTGATGGAAGGACTAACCAGGTAGTTCAGCATATTGGGATTGTATGAGCCAGAAGCGTTCTGGTTCTTCATCACATGTGTAGGTGATGGAGCTGTTGCTTCAGTGGCAAGGTTCCAGATGTCTCCACCCAGGGGAACCAGGCTGGAAGCAGTCATTTGACCATCATCGGTACCATTGTTTGTGTAGCCACCAAAGGATATGTCATCTACCATGAAACCAAACATGTTGGGCTGATCAGCAGTGGAATAGGCTGGGTCAGAGGCAAAAGCAAAACGGATTTTGACGCTTTGGCCTACATAGGCAGAAAGATTAAAAGTAGCTGTTGTCCAATTGGTTACGATGCCACCCCAACCAGGAATGCCAAGGCCTTCACCATGCTCAAAACCGAAAGCATAGGAGTTTTGGAAGTCGTAGGCAGGGGTTCCGTTAATTACGTTCCAGGTTGTTCCACCATCTGTGGAGATACGGACGTTTGCGGAATCCCAACCATCATAATCACCACTGGCACCTGGATCTTCCAGGCCAAGTCTCATTTTGAAGCTAAGGGTTGCGTTTGCAGCAGTAAGAGTCTGCGCAGGAGTGTCCAATACAAGATACTGGTGATCATAATAACCACCAATGTTCGCTCCTGATGCCAAGCTCGGATCACCCATCCACCAAACGTTTCCCTGGGTATCGCCCATGGCGTAGATTTCCCAGTTGTTGGGGCTCTCTGCGCCGTCATAGTGAGTCCAGCCATCAGCGCCGGATTCAAAGTCTTCATGATATGCTACCACTTCATAGGCAAAAACTGAAGTAATCAGCATAGCGGCCAATATAACAAGCCAATGTTTTTTCATTGATCCTCCTTAGTAGATCACGATTCTTGAGTCTGTATTAAGCAAAACTGCTTCCAATCATTATTCTTCTCATTAGCAAGCAAAACTGCTTCCAATTTTTTGTCAATCTATTTTTGCTGGCTTTCAGGCTTCAACCTGCATCAGGTGTATTGCAAGCGATAAAGGTCATAGTACAAGCCTTTCTTATCAAGCAACTCATAGTGTGTTCCTTCTTCTACGATCCGTCCTTTGTGCAAGACCAAAATCCTGTCTACATGCTGGATGGTGGATAATCTGTGAGCGATGATGATCGAAGTGCGATCTTTGATTATCTTTCCCAGAGCATCTTGAATCAGGATTTCAGTTTCAGTATCGATATTACTGGTGGCTTCATCCAGAATAAAGATAGCTGGATTATAAGCAAGAACCCGGGCAAAGGCGATTAATTGACGCTGGCCGGTGGATAGGGTCGCACCTCTTTCCATCACTGGTTCGTCGTACTTGCCTGGAAGGTTTTGAATAAACTTATCTGCGTTTACATACTTTGAAACCTGCCGCACTTCTTCCCGTGTGAGTTTAGAATTATTCAAAGCGATGTTGTCGTGGATATTGCCACTGAAAATGAATACATCCTGTTGCACGATACCCACGTTTGAGCGGATATCGGAGAGGGCGTAGTTTTCCAGGCGCTTGCCATCAATGCGGATCTGACCTTTTTGATAGGGATACATGCCCAGGATCAGGTTTACGATTGATGTCTTACCGCTACCGGTATGGCCTACCAGGGCGATCTTTTCGCCTGGTTTGATCTTCAGATTGATGTCTTTTAATACCCATTCTTCGTTGTTGTATGCCAGCCAGAGATTCTCAAATTCGATCTCGCCTTCCAGCTTTACGTTTGTGGCCTTATCTTCACGGTAGTCATCAGCTTCCTGATCCATCAGGTCAAAGATGCGTTCCGCACCTGCCAACGCGCCTTGCAGCACGTTAAACTTCTCGCTGAAGTCGTTAATCGGCTCAAAGAGCTTGTGTACATACGCAGTGAAAGCCATAAGCAGACCAATGGTGATAGCATTATGCAGGATCTGTCCTCCTCCGTACCAGATGATCATCGCTACGGCGATTTGCGAAGAGACGTGGATGATGGGGCGGAAGAAGGCAAAGAGCTTCAGCTGCTTCATCGATGTGAGGAAATAGGTGTGATTGATGCTGGAAAACTCATCCCGTTTGTGACTGTATTGATTGAAGAGCTGGATGATCTTCTGCCCGGCAATATGCTCGGCCAGAGTAGCGTTCAATTGAGCCAGATACTTTCTCACTTCGCGGTAAATCACCCTGGTCTTACTGCGGTAAACCGAGATCACCCATACCAGGGCCGGTAAAATTGCCATGCTAACCAGAGCCAGTTGCCAATTCAAAACCAGCATCAGGATCACGATTGCAATCACGATGATCACATCCTGCACGATTGTGATCACGCCCGATGCCAGCATTTCGTCAATGGCACGGATGTCATTGGTAACCCTGGTCACCAATCTGCCCACAGGATTCTGATCGAAATATTTGGTAGGCATTTGCTGCATATGTTCAAACACATCATGCCGCAGGTCGTTCATCGCTTTCTGCGAGAAGGTGGTGGTCAGCACGGCCTGCGTGTAACCGCAGATAAAGCGGACTACGATGATCCCGAAATACAGCAAGGCTAAAAGCAACAACGCATTTGAGGAATCCCTGCGCACTTGCAGACGGTCCAGCCGGGGCAGAGATAGCATTTGCTCTCTGGCCACGGCGATTTTGCCGCCACCAATCCGGAAGAAACCGGAAAGCTCGCTGATTCCGTCTTCGGGATTGGGATCCTTCACAAGATGTTTACTCAAGATTTCCAGATTCTGCGGATTATCATCCACCAGGAATACAGAATGCGGGCTCAAGATGCCCTGTTCTTCCAGTGTTTTCAGATCACTGACTTCCATCTTTTGTCTATCGGTGGATGAGATCACTACATAGTGGATGCCGCCACTGGCATATTCCTTGAATCCCAACACCTTATTGTGGTTCATGAAGCTCTGATACATCGCTTCATCCACGAAAATCGCGATGGACTTATCGGATACAATGTGATCATCGATTGCGGAACGTTGAATCAGGGGCAGGATAAGTTCTGCCACGGTTACCAACATCAATACAACGAAAGATATTATCACCCATTTGAGGTATGGTTTCAGATAGTGGGCCATTCGCCCATACAAACGGCGGTCGTATATTTTGCCCTTCAGGTCATCACTGGCGAATCCGCCACCACCACGTCCGTGCATCATGACTCCACCTCCTCATCTTCCAGTTTGGCACGAATGCGCTGTTTCTCAAACAGGTCGTGATAGATGCCGCCTGCTCGAAGCAGGGAGGAGTGATTGCCGCGTTCCTTGATCACGGCGTCGGTGAGCACGATAATCTTGTCGGAGTGCTGGATGGAAGATATCCGGTGGGCGATGATGATCGTCGTTTTACCTCTTCTGGCTTCGATCAAACGTTCCAGGATCTGGCGTTCGGTTTTGGTATCAACAGCGGAAAGGGCATCGTCCAGAATCAGTACCTGAGGATC